>Ga0233435_1000133_pt1 | contig 102720 bp, 97 predicted proteins | sample SI_122_August201_3_FD_182735 | JGI IMG/M metagenome (GOLD analysis project Ga0233435, IMG submission 182735) | Seawater microbial communities from Saanich Inlet, British Columbia, Canada - SI_122_August2016_135_MG | ecosystem: Environmental > Aquatic > Marine > Inlet | place: Canada: British...
TAATTAAGAAAAGAAAAAAAAAAAAAAATTAAAAAAAAAAAAATCAAAATATATTATCATAATCAAACAGTATAACCGCGAACTGGACTTCTCTTCTCAAATCCATCAGGACTTAACACCAATCCGTCTTTTGCAGCAATACATTGAATCCCTGTTTTTCTCTGGATTTCACGAGCAACATCAATTGGCCCTTCGCGAACAATATCATTTCCAAAGTGAGTTAATATTACTAACTTTGGTTTAACAGCTGTTAATATTTTTTCAACAGCTGCAACATCCAATACTTTTTCTCCTTCATCAGCTTCTAATTTAGGCATATGTAAGACCAATAAATCTGAATCCATCAACTGCAAGATTAAATCTTCACTTAATGCAGTATTTCCAGGATATGCTAAAGTGAATCTTGGCATAATAAATTTGTATCCTTTAGCTGTTTTATCTTCAGCATCAACTTTAATAGTTCGAATCTCAATTGATCCAAGACCAATTCTATTTCCTTCTTCAAGTACTACTACTTTTTCAAGCAAATTTTTATGACGCATACTAAGTAACGGGTGCTCATCATCTGATCCATTAATTACAGATCCGCTAGAAACCAATAAACCCCGCCTCTCAATACCACCAAATGTGATTATATCGACAGCCAAGTTCAAATCATCAGCGTGTAAGATGTTAGAATCAGTTGTGATAAAACAGATAGAGTTTCTAAGATCAACTCCAGAATTTCGAGCCCCTGTTACAATCCCAGGACCTGGGTTAATATGTAGTTGTGCTTCTTCACTATGAATTATCATTCCGCCAGCTAGCCTGTTATGTTTAGTTAAAACTGAACTAGTTCCCGCAGTTCCAAGAAATATTATTTTTACCATAAGTTTACCTCAACTCTATGTGGTAATTCGCAAAATCTCTTAATAAAGATTATTGTACTAGAGAATCTTGTAACCAGTCTCAGTTACTCTGAAGACTCGAAGATCCATGATTTGATCCACTAGCCACTGGTCAACCAGAGGTACCAAATATAAAGTAAATAATCAACAAATATTAATGAAAGAACCAAAAAGAGTCTATTTCAAATCAGGGAAGCAAAAGCAATTTATTTCCCATTGTAAATTTAAAATTAGTCTTAGTTGGAGCCAATTTGAAGAAGTAACACAGATAAAGAATCTCAAATCAAATTATTGGCAAGAAAAGGCATCTCTCCCATTAGAAGTATTTGTAAAACTTTGTAAATTAATTAATACTAATCAAATTTTGATTCTAAAAAAATATTATGGTCAAATACAAGATCAAAAAATACCAAAAAGAACAGATTTTGGATCTGGAAGAATCAACATAACTGAGAAAAGATTATTCCTTAAACAAGAGAATGTACCCTTACCTTATTGTTCGATCTTAAGAAGCTGCAGTGATAAAAAGAAAAAAATTAGATTCCCAAAAGTCCTAAGTACAGAATTAGCTGAAGAGATTGGAATCCATTTAGGTGATGGGTTTCTAAGTAACAAAAAATATGATTTTCGAGTTAAAGGACATAAAATAGACGAAAGAGAATACTATGACAAACATCTTAAAAAACTATACTTTAAACTATATAATATTAATTTATCTTTAAAAGAATATAAGGACACATATGGGTTTGAACTCTATTCAAAGGGTTTATGGTATTTCAAAACAAAAACACTAGGTATTAAACCAGGAAGAAAGACAGATATTTCCGCCCCATTAATCATTTTAAACTCAGGTCTCAAATACAAAGCTGCTTTTCTAAGAGGTTTGTTTGACACAGACGGGTGTGTTCATTTTTATTCAAAAAGTAGAAAATTTGCCCATTACCCTCAAATAATGATTGCCCAAAAGTCAAGTATTTTGATAATGCAAGTAGCGAAACTCCTCAGAGAGCTAAATTTCCTTCCAAGAGAGTATCATTATCAACAGTATAGTCTAATATCCATCAATGGATATGCTCAATTGAAGCATTTCCAAGAAATTATTGGATGGAATAACGTAAAACATATAAAGAAAGTAGCTAAATGGAAAGAAGATATGGCGACCGTGGTGTACCGGTTTGCATCCATGCCTGTGGAGCATGGGGAGGGGGTTCAACTCCCCCCGGTCGCCCCATTTTTTTAATTGAAAATTCTTCTAACTTACCAATATTCAACAAAATCCCACTAAAGATTTATAAAAAATGGAACATATACAACAGACTATGACAAACAGAGTTGATTGCCCCCATTGTTCGTTTCAATAATTTTTCTAGTGTAAACTCTTTTTCAACATTATTTTCAGCACTAATTTTAGAGCAAAAAAATACTAGTACAAACAATTCTAATAAACTTATTTCAAACAGTTCAATTTCTAAGATCCATCATCCACTGCCGCATGGCCCTCATCAATAACCAAAAAAAATAATTTTTCATGCCTATGGTAGTGTCCAAGAAAAAATAATTTTTCTGGATGCCGAAAATGTGTTAAACATTTTCATGCATAATGGTTGCACAAAAGATTGTGATTCTTTTAGAGCGAGTTCGATTCTTGCCCTTAGGCCTTTTTTTCAAGAAAACAAAATGATCAAAAAATAAAAAATAAACAAAAAAACAACAGCCCACAGGGCAAAAACATGGAGACAAAAAATGGAAACAAAACAAATAGATGAAACAGGAATTACAAAAACAACTGAAGCACTAAATTTTGACAACACAGACACTACTGTCAACTATGAAACTTTAAGCAGCAACCCTCGAACTTATCTTCATTGTTAGCCAAAACAGAACATTATTTCCTAAAGGAAAAGGAAAAATTGCATTAGACTATTTGGTAAAACAAAAATTTGCAAGTAAAGAGTATAAAATTAACGGATCCTGGGAAAAAAAGCCAGCAGCTGGGATCAGAGGAACCAGACTAAGTATGGATTCAACTAATCTTGATAGGTTATTGAACACTTCAAAAGCCAGCCAATATTTAGATCAATTAGAGAAAAAAAGATCTGCAAAAGCTGATAAGATAATTTACAAGTTAATTGATACCGGATTTACTCCAAAAACCCTAACTTGGTTTACACCTTGGGGCCCACGGTACAAAAACAGCAATCCAATAATTAACTCCAACGACCCAGAGGTCCAAACTTTAATTGAGATGAGATCAATTTTTGAAAAACTCAAAAGTTTAGGTTACTCACAAAAATTGGTTCTAATGCCAGCAGATGTATATGCTACTGAAGTGAATTCACTTGACGAAAATTTTGTCTCAGATTATTTTGCTAGCCTAAATGAAAAAACAACAGAGATACTAAAAGACACAATTGATGTTGATTTTTCCACATGGTCTGTAATGAGAGAAGAAAATTCTGGTTTATACCAAGAACTGAAAGAAAAAATATCAGGTGAATTTGTTGAAAATGAGTCTTATTTTTGGGATCAAAATAGTTCAAACGGTAAAGATGCAATTGAAATTAATAGAATTTACAAAATTTTTAGAGAGTTCAAAAAAGCTGTTGAAGTTGCCAAATTTTTCAACCCACAAAACGCTGAGGGTAGTGCCAAAAAATATTGTATTGAAAGATTAGTGGAAGGTATTTTGGTAGATCAAATATATGATCCAATTAAACTAAGCCTTGTACGAAAAGAAAAAGATATTCTGGATGGGCCACTAAAACGTGTTTACATAGTAAAATCAATGGCACCATGGTTAGGAGGTGAATAATATGAAATCCATTAATTACAAAAATATTGAAGAAATAAACATCACTGACTTCATTGATTTGCATGTACACATTGGTCCAGAAATATTGCCACGCAAATATACTGTTCCAAAAATTATTGCTGAAGAAGAAGGAAATATCAAAGCACTGGTGCTCAAAAGTCATTTATACCCGACAATGCCTTTGATTAAATCATTCAAAAATAAAAGCAAACTAATCTTAATTGGTTCAGTTACCCTAAACAATTATGTTGGTGGACTAAATCCAGATGCGATCTACGCCTCTGCGAAAATATCTGACTATCCAATAGTTGTATGGTTTCCAACAATCAATTCAGAAAATTTTTTGAAAAGAAGCAAATATGAAATCCCACCTGAGTGGGTATCTGATGGTTTTGTTTCCAGGTTATCAAAAAACGTGAAGGGGATCAGTGTACTGGATTCATTAGGCAATCTGACCAAAGATGCTATTGCAACACTTAAAGCAATTAAAGAGAATAATTGCATCTTAGCAACTGGACACATATCATCGAATGAAGCAGAGGTCTTAGTAAGAACTGCAGTCAAGATGGGAATTGACAAGGTTGTAATTACCCACCCAATTTACCAGTTGATAGATATGCCAATTAAAACCCAAATTGAGCTTACTCAATTACCTGGGGTTTTCATCGAAGCAAATTATGCAATGTGGTCAATAGACAAAGTTCCAATTGAAAGAATTGCTCAGCAAATCAAAAAAATTGGAGCCACAAAGTGCATCATATCATCAGATATGGGTCAAGTAAATAGTCCTGCACCAAGTGAGGGTTTAGCTTTGTTTATAATGGGCTTGTTAAGTCAGGGAATATCTGAAGAACAGATAAAACTAATGGGGATAACAAATCCAAAAAAGCTTATTTTTGACTGAGCAGCGCCATAAAAGAAACAAAAACTTAAATAATAAAAACAATACCAAACTACTATTCGGAGAGATAAAATGAAAGACAATAAGATGAAATTACAATTAGCAAAAGGAGTGAAAGATATTCCCTCTGAAACAAAGATTATCAAGAATCAAATAATCTCAAAACTGCAACAAAGTTTTGAAAGATTTGGATTCTCCCCATTAGAGACTCCTATCATTGAAAGATTTGAAACTCTTGCAGCCAAATTTGCAGCCGGAACCGACAGCGACGCTTTAAAAGAAATATTCAAAGTAACTGATAACGCTGAGCGAAAGTTAGCATTGAGGTTCGACTTAACAGTTCCAATGGCAAGGTATGTTGCTATGAATAAAGATCTCAAGTATCCATTCAAAAGATATGAAGTTGGCCGTGTTTATCGTGATGGCCCAATTAAACTAGGACGTACTCGAGAGTTTTGGCAATGTGATATTGATATTGTCGGAGCAAAGAGTATGTTAGCTGAAGCAGAACTTCTAGCTGTTGCAGAAAATTTTTTCAACTCAGTTGATATAGATGTAAAAATCAAAGTCAACAATCGTCAAATTCTTTCAGGAATCTTGGCTCAATCAGGAATCAAGGAATTGGAGAAACAAGAAGCTGCGATTATTTCAATTGATAAGTTGGATAAGATCCAAGAGTCTGGAGTTACAAAGGAATTGCTTGAAAAAGGATTCAGCGAAAAGCAATGTGTTGATATTTTCAAATTAATTGAGAAAGGAATCTCACTACAGGATCTAAAGAAAAAAATTCAAGATGAATCTGCAATTGAAGGAATCGAAAAACTTGAAGAACTTTTTGCAAATCTTGAAGGTATGAATCTCAAAAAAGTAATTTTTGATGTTTCGTTAGCACGAGGTTTGGCTTACTACACAGGAACAGTCTATGAAGTATTTTCAACTAGTGGTCCAGTTACAAGTTCTATTGCAGCTGGCGGAAGGTACGATGATATGATTGCATCATTTATGAATTCAAAACAGCAAGTCCCAGCAGTTGGGATCAGTTTTGGGATAGAACCAATCATGGAAATATTGAAGTCAAAACAAAGTATTATCCAAAAGAGTACAGCAAGAGTATATCTTGTTCCTATCAAAACTGAATCTGAAAGTCTCAAAGTTGCAACTGAGCTAAGAAATGCTAATATTAATGTCTGTGTTTCAATGGGAAAAAAAGGAATCAGTAAAAATTTAGCTTATGCAAATTCACTTGGAATTCCCTACACCATTATCATTGGTGAAAAAGAGTTAGAGAATAAAAAACTAACATTAAGGAATATGGAATCTGGAAAAGAAGAATCTTTAACCACAGAAGAGATCATTAAAAAACTAAAATGAAACCACAAACACAGCTTAAAATACTTGGGATAACAGTTACCTTAGTTGTAGTTGTAACTTTTTTACTTTTTATTTTTACAGTTATTACTCCAGCTGTTCTTTGGGCTGTTCTTTTACCATCTTTCATTATTGCATATTGGGTTGTTCCAAAGTTGAAAGAAAGGATAAATGAGTAAAGAATTGTAAAAATAAACAAGGATCAAGATAGATTGAAACAAATATCAAAAAAGAAACATATAAAAACCAAAAAAACTTCTTTTTTATATGCCAATTTTTGAAAAGAAAGATCCCTTAGAACTAAAAATTGTAATTTCTATTAACATTGCAACTATTGCGATAGCTACAATATTAGGGTTTATTGTTAGGGGAAGTTGGATGCTAATGTGGTCTTATGCCTTAATTTATTGGTACTTACTTACAAAACCACTTCTTCAAAAAAAGAGTTGGAGTTTTTGGACAAATGTTTGTCTTTTAATGATTAACATGTTTTGGGCAATATATCAAACTATTATTCAAGCAAGATTAGTTGAATTAACTAATATGATTTTACCTCTAGTAGTCATTGGCCTGTTATTAAGTCCAAAAGTCAGAAAAATATTTGTTAAAGAATAATATCATTAAAATTTATTTCTATCAATATTTATTTGATTTTTTATTAACTATTTATTATCGATTTATTTTTTCAAACAATTCTGGTTGCACATAACTTTTCACAGTCACAGCGAAATTATCATTCCAAACGCCAGTTTTTTTATCAAATTTTTTATGCCCAAGCTCATGAGCAATTCCCAAAAATAACTCATTTCTCTCAGATTTATTCCATCTTTTCTTTGATTTCAAAGCAGCTTTTACAGTAGAACTGGCATAAAATGAACGAACTATGTGTGGATAAAATACTTCCCCGCAATACTGTTTGAAAGCTTTTTGAAAATCATTCTCATGAAGCAAATGCCCATTATGAGAGAAAACAAAGTCTGTTACCTTTTTTCCTCTGATTAAAGATCTCAATCGTTTTACATACAATTCTGGAAATTCTTTAAGAATAGAAACTGGTACTCCATCTTTTGCCAAAAATGTAAAACGCACCATATTTCCTTTAATCATCAAATCTCCTTTTTGCAAAGTGGTAAGGCCTTTGTGTCCATGCGCCCTGTAATAAGTTTCGTTTCCAACCCTCATGTATGTATGTAATAAAGTGTACATTGGTACTGCCATCATATCTTTATTATTCTTCAAGGCCTTTTTAACATTTTTATCAAGCGTCTCAAAACGTTTTGCAAATTTATCTACTTTTTTGTACTTCTTTGCTCTGTGCAGATTACGTTTTTCTTCTGTATAAACATAAGACCAAGTTCCCCCTTTATTCTGATATAACACATCCCAGTGATCATGTGAATCTTGATCATGAAGTTGTAAATTTGGAGCAAATAATGAGAAAGCCTTTTCCAGTTTTTCTTTATTCGGCAAAGTCACAATTCGTGCTCCTTGCTCCTTTGATTCTGAACTTAATTGTCCCTTCAAAAAACGTGGATTATTTTGATCAACTAAAACAAAAAATTGGCCAGAACGTTTATACAAGTTAGCGATTTTTTCAATTTGAGGAAATCTTCGTTTAATTTTACGCCATCCAGTTTTAGTTTTAGAAAATGCAGATAAGCTAGAAGCTTCAACTCGTAAAGTTCCAATTGGAATTTTCTTAACTTTAGAACTTCTTACTATTTTTCGCTTCTTTGCAACCATCAAGAATACAAAACAGATTAAAGAATATAAATCTTACTTTATTCTCGAACCAATTCTACCACAACTTCCATATGTGGGGTTTGTGGAAATAAGTCAAACAAAGCAGTTGATTTCAGAGTATAACCCCAACTACGCAATCGAACCAAATCTTTAGCCAATTGTTTTGGATTACAAGAAACATAAACTAATACTTTTGGTGCAAGTTCTTTAAGTCGTACAAGTGCTTTTGGTACAATTCCTGAGCGCGGAGGATCAACTAATACATAGGTCTTTTTATTAGAATCAAAACCTAGTTTTCTAAATTGTTTAACATCTCCAACTAATGCTTCAACATTAGACAATTTATTAGATTCAATATTTTTCTTAGCCAAATCAATTGACGGCGCAAATAATTCCATGATAAACACTTTTTCAAACATATCCGCCAGTGCAACTCCAAAAGTTCCAACTCCACCGTATAAATCAAGTAGCTGTGTTTCTTTGGTTCCTTCATATTTAGAGAATATATCTTTTACATACTTTACCAATTTTTCAGCCATCTCTGGATTGTTTTGAAAAAATCCTTGTACTGAATAATAATAATTATAATCTAACAATTTTTCATGTAATAAATCCACTCCTTTACAAACAAAATAATTCAAAGATACACTTTGATCTGTTTTTTTAGGTTGGTAATTAATCAAGACATTATTAGCAGAGCTTAGTTTAGCATATTCTTTCACAGTTTCAATTGCTTCTTTCAAATAATTAGAATCTTCATTCAAGCAAAAAGCTACACTGGAATCTCCTGATTTTGTAACTCTGATCAAACAATATTTCATTGAACCTGTTTGTTTGTGTAAATCAAAGTAATCAATCCCAATTTCAATATCAAGTAAGAATTTTCTAATCTCAGCCAGTAAAACATTGATTTCTGGCATTGCGATACTACACTCCTCAATATCAACAATTTTATCCCACTGACCTTTTTTACGAAGTCCAAGCCCACCTTTGTGAACAATAAAATCCATCCTGTTTCTATAGTTAAATTCATTGCCTGAGAAAACTTGAACAGATTCTTCCTCAGTTTGCATCATTTTAGCAACCATTTTGCGTGAATTAGATAGTTGCAACTCGTAAAGAATATGTTGAGCACTACAACCACCGCAGTTTCCAAAGTAAGAACATTTAGCTTCTCTCATAGAATAATCACCAGGTATCATCAGCATGCCGAGTATAAACTTCGCAGCCATCTTTAGTTACAATCATTGAATGTTCAAATTGTGCTACCATTCCACCAGTTCTCTCAGCAAGCGGAGGGTAACTTTCACAGTTAGAATTTTTTAAAAGTTCCTTCATCCCAAGAGCATAAACTCCTCTACTAAATTTACGAGTAATATGCCGGGTTGTAAACGGAACTCCATTTAATGGTTTAACAAATTCTAAAATTTTTCTAGCATAAGGACTTCTAACACTCACGTTTCCTCGCAGCATAAAAATAGTAGATTTCCCTTCATTTTTAACATAACCTTCACCATTAGTAACGAAGGGTTCAATTGCAATATGCATCCCTTCGGCAAGTTGGGTTTGTTCCCCAGTATCAAATGATGGAATAGAGATACCTGCATGTACTGTATATTGATCAATAGAATGTCCGGACAAATTTTTAATAGTTGTAAATCCTAACTTTTTAGCTTCATCCATTTGAGCCGCACCAAGTTCTGAAATTGCAACTCCTGATTTTACTTTTTTAATAGCTTCACGAAGTCCGTTTTGACTTGCTTCAATTAATTTAGCATGTTTATTGGAATCGCCACATTCAATTGTCATTGCAGTGTCTGCGATCCAGCCATCAATATGAACTCCAATATCAATTTTGATTAACTGACCAAGTTCAGTTACTGCTTTTTCATCTTCAACCGGACAGAAGTGTGCTGCGATATGGTCAACAGACATTTGAGCCCAGGCTAATTGTCCATCCAGCTCAACTATCCGTTTTTCGCAATAATCCATAATTTCTAAATATGATGCTCCAACTACTTTGAGTTTAACAGCTCCTTCACGGCGTACTTGTGATGCTATTTTCCCAGCTTTGAGTAATTTCTCTCGTGTCTCTGAATCCATTGTTTAGCTTAGAATCTGTGTGACATTTAAAACTTCCCCTAAACAACAGAAACCAACAAAAATCCTTGATTTGTAAGAAATTTGTTGAAATTTCTGTACATCAGGAGAATATATTTTCTGAGTTTTTGAACAATTGGTCCTGTTGAACCAATAGCTTTATAAATAACCTCTTACAATGATAGTAATAGACGGCCATAGGGGCGTGGTACACCGGTACCCTTTTCGAACACCGAAGTGAAACGCGTTTCCGTACCCTCTTGTACTGTATTTTATACGGGAACTTGGGTAAGCTGTCACCTTTTTTTTTCTAATAAAAATAATTCTTGAATAATTTAGAATAAATTTCAAAGAGTTGAGGAATGGATCCAGTTGCCAGCCCCGAGCAGAAGGCATGGTTTATACTAAACTTAAAAAATTATTATTCCATTACATATAAAAACCCCAAACCAACTAATTCCTTCTGATGAGAGGTATATTACTTGCAGCAGGCTTTGGTACCAGACTCCGGCCATTAACTAACAATTGTCCAAAACCCTTAGTTAAGGTTGCAGGTAGAACAATTCTATGCCATATTACTGATAAATTAAAAGAATATTCAGGAACTGATTTAATTGATATCTCAGTTGTTGGAAATGCAGTTGGACACCAGCAGTTACAAGATTGGAAAAAACAAAAACAATCAGAAAATTTCCCACATCCAATCACTATTCTTAACGATCAAACAACAACCAATGAGACTAGACTTGGTGCTGTCGGAGATATTCAGTTCACAATTGAAAATCAAAATATCGATGACGATTTGTTAATTATCGCAGGTGACAATTTATTTGAGTTTCAAATCAACGATTTTATTCAATTCTTTAAAGACAAAAATGCCACAACTGTAGCCTTCCGTCATATTCCACAAAAAGAAAAATTACAACAGTTAGGCATTGGGATTACAGAACTTGGTAGTACCAGATTAGTTGGGTTTCAAGAAAAACCACAAGAACCAAAATCCACACTTGCAAGCACCCTCTGTTATTTAATCAAAAAGGAAGACCTCAGATTAATCAAACCGCTTTTGGAAAAAGGTTATATTGATAATGCTGGTGAGTTAATTAAACATTTAGCACAAAATTCTGAAGTACATGCATTCAAGTTCAATGAGTCTTGGTTTGATATTGGAACACTTGATGCACATGCCGAGGCTGAAGTGTATTATTCTTCCAAATAAATTATGTTAAAATCAGATTGGGGGCGTTCTATGCAGAGGCCAAATTATTTTCGAGAGAGCTTACACTTTCGACCTGAGCGCAGCGAATTTGAGAGGCGGAACTCGTTGCTTCGCCCCAAGCCAAAGGCAAGGTTTAAACATAATTTATTAAAAATAATCTAAAAAGTGATACAATCACATTCTCTAGATCCACAAACCTTTTAAGTACAATTACGCCAAAATTCCTCTATGAATATAACAATTTTCGGAACTGGATATGTAGGATTAGTTACAGGAGCTTGCCTTGCAAAATTAGGTCACACAGTTATTTGTGTTGATATTGATGAAGCAAAACTTACCAAAATCGCAGAAGGGAATATTCCTTTCTTTGAGCCAGGACTTTCTGAACTTGTAAAATTAACTCAAGCAAAAGAAAAACTATTCTTCACAACTGAAGCCAAAGCTGCAATTCAAAAATCCAATGTTATTTTCAACTGCGTTGGAACTCCACAGCACAGTGATGGTAGAGCAAACTTAACTTATGTTAAAGAAGTTGCCAAAACTGTTGCAATTCATGCTAAGGGAAAAAAGATTCTAATCAACAAATCTACAGTTCCTCCTGGAACTGCAAAGGCTTGTCAAGATTTAATTAAAGAAACCAATTCAGAAAGTCAAGTTGAGGTTGTTTCAAATCCTGAATTTCTAAAAGAAGGAGCTGCAATTCATGACTTTACTCACCCAGACAAGATTGTAATCGGTTGTAGAGAAAACGAAAATTCAGATTGGGTTAAACAAATGATCCGTAAAGTTTACCTTGGTAGAACCCGTATGTATATTCCATTTTTAGAGACCAGTTTAGAATCAGCAGAAATTATCAAATACGCAAACAATGCGTTTTTAGCAACCAAAATTAGTTTCATCAATGAGCTTGCAAACATATGTGATGCTGTTGGAGCAGATGTAAAAGTAGCTGCTCAAGCAATGGGAATGGATTATCGAATTTCAGCAAAATTTCTAAACGCTGGTATTGGTTATGGTGGTTCATGTTTTCCAAAAGATGTTAGAGCGCTTGTGAATAAAGCGAAACAACATGGCTACGATGCAAAGCTACTTGATCAAGTTGATAAAACAAATCAAACACAAAAATTACAAATTATCAAAAAGATTGAATCTGTTTTTAATTCAGATTTATCTGGTAAAACCTTTGCAATTTTGGGTCTTTCATTTAAACCAAAAACTAGTGATATGCGTGAATCTCCATCATTAACTATTATTCCTGAACTAATCAAAAGAGGAGCAAAAGTTCAAGCATATGATCCAATTGCAACTGAGGAAGCAAAACATGCTCTAGATAAGGAACTTCATAGCAGCATCACATTTTGTGATTCCATTGGCCAAGCTGTAGAAAAATCAGATGCTATTTTACTGTTAACTGAATGGGATGAGTTTAGATCACTAAACTTTTCCGAGATTAAAGATCAAGTTAAACAAAAAATTATTTTTGATGGTAGAAATATTTATGAACCAGAGATTATCGCTGAAGAAGGTTTTAGTTATATTGGAATAGGTAGAAAATAATTAAAAAATTAAAATAACAAAAATAAAGGTAATAAATAAAATGGTTAATATTGACGGATTTAAAACAGAAGATCACATGCTTCTTGATGATTATATTATTGCAACTTTAAGGGACAGCCACAGAGTTCTTCCAGCAGAACATAAACCAGGAGATCACACCAATCCTTGTATGGAACCTGCACAGTTAATGAACCAAGTTATCGGAAATTATTTTAGCCCAGAAGTACCAATGGATCCAATTCGTTATAATTTTGCAATAAAAGAATTACTTGAAGAAGGTCTTATTGGAAAAAGGAATTATTCTGACCCTTCATCTCCTGCAAAATCTACAAAAACTTATGAAGTAATTATGTTAACTGAATAAAAAATGAAAGCAGTTCTACTCGCAGGTGGTTTTGGTACTCGTCTTGAAAAAGGTGCCAGACTTTATTCTCATCCAGATTATAAATCCAAAGTTCAAGAATGGGTTATCGGAAAAAGTAAAGGACTAATCCCAATTAGAGGAAAAGTAATTGTCAATTACCAGTTAGAACAACTTCTAAACTGCGGAATAAACAAACAAGACATTTATGTCCATTCTAATGAAGTCCATAAAAAACAATATTTATCATGGGCTGATACTAATGGGATTCCAAGAGAAAATGTGTTCTCCAACGGTGTCAGAAGCAACTCTGAAAAATTAGAACAAGTAAAAGATATGATTTTAGCAATTCAAAATGTAGGCACATCTAGTCCTTTACTAATGTTAGCATGCGACACTTTAGTTTATAATGAAAATAACAAAGTACATTGTTTCAAAAAAATGATCCAAGATTATCATCAAGACCAAAAATCACGAGTTGTAGTTTACAAAAAAGATCACAACTTAAGTAAACATGGAATTGTACAAACAGACAGAGAAGGTAATGTTATTGGATTTGAAGAAAAACCTGAAAATCCTAAATCAAACTTAGTTAATGCCTCAATTTATTTGTATCATCCTGCAAAACTACAAGAGATTCTAGACGAAAAAGTAGAACTGAGCAAAATCAAAAATCCATTGCAGGTTATCTGGCCAAATTTTAAAATAGAAATTGCAGACAAAAGGGTTGATATTGGTTGCATTGAAGATGTTCTAATTAGCAACAACATCCCATTTTCTTAATAATTAGAAGAATAAACCACAAGATTTAACTACCTAATTCTCCAAATTTCCTAACATGACAATTCTGATCACAGGATCCGCAGGATTTATTGGCAGCCATTTAGCCAGAGCTCTTATTTGGCAAGGTCAAGATGTGATTGGAATTGATAACTTTAATGATTATTACCCTAGAAATTGCAAAGAATTTAATGTTGATTTGTGTCGACTTGCAGCAGCCAAGTCCGATGTTAAAACCAAAGATCCAGAACTTTTTTCTGTTTACAAAAAGCTAAAAGAATACTTTTCTCAAAACGAAGAAAACAAAGCATCACAAAACCAAGGAACTTTCAATTTCTATGAGCTTGATATCACAAACCAAAGTCAGCTAGAACAAGTCTTCCAATCAAATAAAATCACAAAAATAATCCATTTCGCAGCTATGGCAGGAGTTCCAAACTCAACAAAAAACCCAGTTTTATACAGCAGAGTTAATGTTGAAGGCACAACAAATCTACTTGAACTTGCAACAAAACACAACATCACAAAATTCCTGTTCGCATCATCATCTTCAGTTTATGGTCATCGTGAAAAAGAAAATTTTACAGTGACTGAGTCAGATGATGTTAGCAAAACCAGGTCTGTTTATGGTGCAACTAAAGTTGCAGGTGAAGTTCTTTGTCACGCTTTTCATAAAAGCAAAAATCTAAAATGTGCAATTGTTCGAATCTTTGGTCCAATTTATGGTCCACTTCAACGCCCATTTGGCATGCTTCATCAACGTGCTATTAATTACACACATAATAATAATGCACTTCAAATTTATGGTCTGAACGGTTTAGAAACTGCTAAAGATGCAACTTACATTGACGATGAAATTCAAGGTTTTATTAAAGTTCTAAATAGCGATTTTGATTTTGAAATTTATAACATCGGAACTCAAAATCCACTGACTATCAAACATTGGTTAGATTGTGTTGAGCAAGCTACAAATAAAAAACTAAATATTGAGATTATTCAAGCGGATGCTGCAGATGTTACAAGTTCTGCTAACATCTCAAAAGCCAAAGAACAGTTAAATTACAACCCTAAAACTAAAATGCAAGAAGGGATTAGAAGACAAGTTGAAATTTTTAAAGCAATGCCGCAGTGGTATCAAGAGATGGATCAGGTTTAAAACTCATTGAGTCATAATTATCACCCAATATTCTCTCAAATTGTTGATAAGATCTATCGGAACTTTTTTTCCTAAGCTTTTTTGATGCATTTGCAATAATATTTATCTGTGCCAATCTCTGAATCATAGATAATTCTTTTCCATTTTTAATTCTAAGCGAAAAAGGATTGTATGAGTTAGCAACTCCTAATAAAGATTCAATGTCAACACCATTAACAAAAGTTAAATCATTTTCTTTAGCAAGTTCATCTAAAACAGTAGGGCTCAAACCACCTAAACTTGTTGAATAAAAAAAATTATGTTCAACTTTATACTTCTGTTGGAGTTCATCGCCAGTAGTGATCTCAGCAGCCCTCAAAACTCGGTCTTTACGAATTGCAAATGGACCATTAGCCCAACTGGTTAAAGGATCGTGATTATCAAATGATCTTGCAGTGTATAATTTTGCTAAATTCCTCCTTAATTTAATCTCAGTAGAACCACATTTCTGACTAATTAATGGACCATAATGATTTGGAATTGTTTTTCCACCAAGAAAACGTGGTCTATAAACTTGCAAACAGAGCAACCTTTCATCCCCTAAATGTTGATATAATAATTTTCCTTCCATGAATATGTAAAAATCAAAAAAAGCGATTTATAAGTCTTGTGGTAAAACACAGGTTAATTAATTCTCAAGGACAAAAATGAACTTGTTTTGACAATACAAAGATAAAAACACATATGTTTCAGGTTAGAAAAAGAGAGAGGATTAGAAATCAAAAGAAAACACTCAACCCAACTAGAATCAGACCCAGCCCTAAACAATACCATCCAAACATATAGAACGACTTTCTTTGGATCAATTTCAAAAGCCATTTCAAAGTCAACAGACCAACAATATAGCTAGTGATCATTCCAATCATCACAGTAACAAAGCCAATTCCACCTGAGAATATAGCTGGACCCTCTAAAATAGTGGCTCCTGCAATTGCTGGCAATGCCAGTAAAAAGCTATATTTTGCAGCAGCCTCTCTTTTCAAGCCAAGTAATAATCCAGCAGAGATTGTAGTTCCGCTACGACTGACTCCTGGAATTATTGCAATTCCTTGCGCTATCCCAATTAAAATTGCAGATGGAGCTGACAGCTTCTGATTTTCCTTAGCTTTAGAACTTAGAAACAATACTCCTGCAGTAAATAGCTCAGCGATTCCAACGGCCAGTAAACTTCCATAAAGTAAAACAAAACTATCTTTGAAATACAAGCCAATTAAGGCTGTTGGAATACTTCCAATTATTAACATCAATCCTAGTTTAAACTCAGTAGATTTTGTTTCTAAAAAAATCCAAGATTTACAGATTGCAACCAAGTCCTTGTAATAAACAGTTAACAAAACCAGAAGTGTTGAAAAGTGTAATAAAATATCAAATGATAATGGAACAGATAGACCAAACATTTGTTGAAATATTACTAAGTGACCACTACTTGATATTGGGAGCCATTCTGTGATTCCTTGAACTATTCCAAGTATTAATGATTGCCAAATCTCCATTATTTACTAAAAGCAAGATGCTTAGTTATAAGGATTGTGAAGAAACCAGAAATTTTGATCCAAAAACCTCCTCCCATTCACATAAAAGCTTTTAAAGGAACAACACCAAAAACAAATTAGGTGTTTTATTATGGCTTTAAACTTAAAACAATGGGGTGCTATATTTATTGCAGGTTTATTCGCAATGAGTATTGTCGGATTTATCGGAGTAGGAAATTCTAATCCAGTTACCGGTGCTGCAACTTCTACTAGTTTGGATTATAACGGTTACACTTTCACTAAAAATGGTAATTATTGGCAAACTTCAGTTAACAATATTGATTTTCTGTTCACAAGTCCACCTTCCGCGTTAGAAGTTTTCGAAATTCCAGAAGACAGTTCAGAGATTATAAATTTCAATAAAATCTATTTAGCTTATAACCCAGAACAATCTCTTGATTTATCAATTATCAGGTTTCATGCTGTTTCATTTTTCTCAAATTTTAATATTCGATCTTTTGAAGCATGTATTGAAGAAGAAGGTTGTCCAAATATCCCAATTGTTGATTGCACAGAAGACCATGCTATCATATTCATTCAAGATAACGATATAACTGAGGTCACAACTAAAGACAATTGTATTGAAGTTCATTCAGCTAATATTGAAACTATGCAACGTCAATTAGAGAGAATATTTTACCAAAGTTTAGGAATTATGCAATAAAATCAAATTTAGAAAAGTGGAGAATAATAACATGACAGAACAACATTCAGAAAAACATCCAGAACAAATATCAAAAACAATATCTGAACAACATTCAAAACAGGTATCAGAAAAAGCTTCAGAATCCAAACCATCCATTCAAGTTAAAGAAGTTCATGAAACTGAAACAGAAAAAAGTTCTCCAAAAGAAAATACTCCAAAAAAAGGTTCATCATCTGATATTAATAATCAAAGAGAAGCTTTTATTGAAAAGATTAAATCTGTTTTTACTCCATCTAAGGAATCCGTAGCTGGAGAATCTGTATCAAAAGCAACTGAACATCACAAAAAACAAGATTCAGACAAAGAAGAAGAAGAAGCAAAAATTTCTTCAGAAAGAGATCAACTATTCAATTTTCTAAAAGCTAAAAAAGATTATTTTCAATATCTTATCCTAGCAATCATCATTGCTTTTGGTTCATGGATCAGAACTCGTAATTTAGGAATTCTAAAAGACACTACAACTGGTGATTTTATCCCACTTGCTCTAGATCCTTACCTTTTTACCAGATATGCTAATGAAATTATTGAAAAGGGATCTTTAGCAGCATACGATGCAGGCAGGTTCGTTCCAGAAGGGATTTCCACCATTAAATATTGGATGACCAGTTATTTTATAGCTTACCTGTACAAATTTTTACATCTATTCAACTCAGATGTTACTGTTAATTATGCTTCAGTAATTTACCCTGTAGTTGCTTTTGCAGGAGCGATGGTATTCTTTTTCCTACTATGTAGAAAACTTTTCGATTGGAAAATAGCTACACTTGCAACACTTTTCCTTGCAATAGTTCCAAGTTTTTTACACCGAACTATGGCAGGTTTCGCAGATCACGAGGCACTTGGAACCTTATACTTGTTTATGGCAATGTATTGGTATGTATGTGCATGGCAAACAAAGACCACTAAAAAAACCATTATTTATGCATCACTTGCAGGACTTGCAACTGGAGCTATGGGAGTTACTTGGGGTGGTTGGAAATTTTTACTTTTACTAATTAGTGGATTTACTTTGATAGAATTTTTTATGGAAAAAACTACCAGAAAAGATCTCTATCAATATTTATCTTGGATGCTTGGAATACTGCTTGTAACTACAATTTTAGTTCCACAATATTCCATCAGTGATTTGGTTGGATCTTTTACTTCAGCAATTGCATTTTTAGTTTTAGCAATTTTAATCCTTCATGAAGTATTAACCAGTAAAAAATTCCAACATCTACAAACAACAGTTCAAAAAACTTTAAAATTCAAACTTCCAAAAAGTGTTTTTACTGCAATTCTAGCTGGTATTTTAGGTCTTATTGCAGTGTTCACAGTAGTTGGGATAGAACCAATTATCGATCATGGAAGTGATATTGTGAACAGTATTTTGCACCCACTTGGAAACAATCGATGGGAATTAACAGTAGCAGAGCAACACCAACCTTATTTTACTGATTGGATGGGGCAATATGGACCAATGTTTTTTGGATCAATTCCACTTTATCTGTTATTATTCATGGCAGGATCAGTCTTGTTATTTTACACTGCAATTAACAAAACAAAACATAAATGGAAATTAACTAGTGTATACATTGCATTCATTTTAGCTTTCACAATGAGCAGGTATTCAGCTTCCAGTACGTTTAATGGAATTAATGGGATCTCAATTGGAGTTTACATGGGTTCATTAATTGCCTTTGCCTTAACCTTAGCTGGGACTTTCCTTTACGCATTTTACAAAGACAAGTCATTATATGAACAAATAATTGCAATCGATAAAAAATATATTTTTATCCTAGTTTGGTTTATAATTATGGTAGTTGCAGCTCGTGGGGCAGTGAGATTATTTTATATCTTCACACCAATCACAGCTTTGTTAGCTTCATTTGCAACATTTGACATTGTAGATAAAATCAAAACTATTCCTCAAAAATCTTACAAGATAGCAGCGCTAGTAATTTTATTATTCTTTTTAATAAGCCCACTAGCAGCTCCAATGAAAGGGATCATTCCTTCATTTGGTGAAAATGTAATTGCTCAATCCACTCATTCAGGCCCAGGCTATAACTTTCAATGGCAACAAGCAGGTGAGTGGGTAAAAGAGAACATTCCAACTGACGCTGTCTTCGGTCATTGGTGGGATTATGGTTATTGGGTTCAAACAGGTTGGGAGCGAGATACCGTTCTTGATGGAACTAACAAAATTACTAATTGGAATTATTTAATGGGACGCCATGTAATGTGTGGTCAAGATCAAGTGGAAGCTTTGGAATTTTTAGATGTCCATGAAACTACTCACTTTTTAATTGTTCCAGAAGAGATTGGAAAATACACTGCGTATTCAAGTATTGGTTCTGATGAAAACTATGATAGGTATAGTTGGATTACCACCTTTGGTCTTGATGAAAATTTAATGCATGAAACTCGTAACGCAACAGTAATTGGATATCAAGGAACTTATGTGCTTGACGATAATTTTGTCTTTGAAGACCGAGTTTATGCTGCACAAAATTCTGCAGCTGTTGCAGTATATTTGCCGTTAATTATTGATGAAGGAAGCAATGTTTTAAACATTGAAGATCCATATTTGATTTTAACTGGTGGAGGATCACAAGTTGAAGTACCTTTAAGTTGTGTATACATGAATGGAGAATTTTTCTTCAATGACCACGAAGATGAAAATTCTTACAATGGTTGTTTTAGTGTAATACCAACTATCAACAGTGATGGAAGCGTTTCGAGTACATTTGGTGCTGGGTTATTTGTTTCAGAAGAAGGATTCAAAGCGCTATGGACAAACCTGTACATTTTCGAAGGAAAAAATCCTTACTTTGATACTTCCGCATTTGATTTAGTTTACGACCAAACTCCTTCTTACGCGCCACTTAGTATTTATGGTGGAAGAGTAATTGGACCAATAAAAATTTGGGAAATTGATTACCCTGAAGGTTTTGAAGTAAGTGAAGAGAAAACTGAACAATATTTAGGACATAATGAATATTTACCAGATTATTTCTTTGATGTAAATTAATTTTTTTTTAATTTTTAATTTTTAATTTTTTTAATTAGTAATTCTTAACTATCAACCTTATTTTCTCAATTTTTAAATTAACACAACCATTACTTTGTTTATCCATTAAGAGTAGTGAACTTTATAAATAACTAGCAATTTTTGATACTTATGTTAAGAACCATAAAACAACTAGATAGATTATCAGAGCTTCGAGATGCCGTTATCAAAAGTCATTCAATACCTGCAAGATTACCTTATATTTGCGAAGTTGGATTATATACAAACCCTGGAATCAGATTAGCAGCTTTAGAACTCCGTGAATTTGCTATCGACCATGTTGAAACTTTTAGAAGAGCTTCAGTTAATCCACCAGTTGATCTTCGTTCTGCGGTTGTAAACTCCAGAAAATCTACTGCTTATTTATTATCAAGGTCTTCCAATACAACTGCATATCTAACAGTTCAATTTCCCTCTCCTGGAGTAGCTTCTACAGATAACCCAGGTTATTCTGCAGTTGGAGTTTTGTCTTTAGCAGATACATTTTCAAACACAATTGGAAATTTAAGGGAGGCTTTATCTTCATTTAAAGATGTTAATATTGGTTCAGCACTTGGAACTTACATTTCATTAGTATATCCTCGTCCAAAATCAGCTGATCAAGAACAACATAATTTCACATACAACAGATTTTTTGCCTCAAATAATTCTTGTTTGGGCGATGCATATGATAGTCTTCGTGCAGCATCAACTGCAATTGGTGCAGAAAAATCACCAGGGCCAGCAACTATTTCAAAAGATTTATTTGTCTAAATTTCCATTTTTTCTTTTCAAAACCCACAACTTTGCCATTTACTACAGTAATTCCTTCATTTTTCAAAATCTCAATTTTCTTGTTAACACCAAACGCATAACCACCAACTTTCCCATCAGAACAAACAACTCTGTGACATGGAACTTTTGGAGCATTTGGATTTTTATTCAACGCATTTCCAACCGCGCGCGATCCTCCAATTGAGCCTACAGCCTTTGCAAGAGAAGCGTAAGTTACAATATAACCAGGTGGCACTAATTTCAATTTAGAATACACTTTTTCAGAAAATGATAATGTCATAAATAAAAAAGAAAAAAAGAAATTTAACTATTTTTTGGAAGATTTTGAAGCTTTATTTTTTTTTGTTGCAACTTTTTTCTTCTTAGAAGATTTTTTAGTTACTTTTGCTACTTTAACATCCTTAGCAACTTTTGTATCTGCACTCAAAACAGCTGCTTCTTTCTTAGCTTCAACTTGTTTCTTTTGAGCTGAAGACCCTTTTTTGAATTTCTTAAAGTCTGATGTGAATACAATATACAAAATTGGCAACAATCCTGCTGTGTTTAACACAAGTAGCAATACAAACCAAACTTTCGAATCACGTTTAGCAGCTCTCCACATAGCTATAGCCTTCCAAAATAAATCCCAAAGTGCAACAACTAATATTAATGATAAAAAACTACCCATATTTTGATAAAACGAAATTAATTCCATTATTTTTTCCTCCCTAAAAATCAAATCTTAAAAAATCATAATTGTTAAAATTTAATTATATCAGAATTTGTAAATAACTCTCTTTTATAGTTTTCGTTTTTTGAAAATTTAAAGACTAAAAAATCTAGTAATGTCGCAACTTTAATAAACAAAAATCACTTTATTTTATTTATAATTACAAACAAAAAAGGTGCTTTAAGATGGGAGGGTTAAGAGAATTCTGGGATTATATGATCACTGACCCAAAAAAAGCTGAAAAAGAGAAAAAAAAACGTGAAAAAAAACTTCTAAAAGAACACCCAGAATTGAAAGAAAAAATCAAAAATCAAAAAATCCAAGAAGCAAATATTAAAGATCAGAACAATAATAACATTTCACTTAGTGATGCTACCACCTCAAGAAAACTATCAAGTGGCGTCCTTCTATTCATATTAATCAACTCAATTTTAGGAAGTTCCCTTTTCTATCTTCCAAGTTTAGGGATGATTAGTAGTGGCCCTGCAAGTATCATCGCCTGGGTTGCAGTATTTTTACTAGCAGCTGGTATTATGCTCTACATTGGTGAATTACTTGGAATGCTCCCAAGCAGTGGAGGAACATATTACTTTTGTAAACGAGCATACCCAAGAGGCATAGCGTTTATGGGTGGGTGGTTAATTTGGCTAGCTGGAAATTTAGGAATGGCACTAAACATTGTAGCTGCAGCTGAATATTTTATTCCAGAAGCTGGGATGGCGGCCTTTTGGCTCAGAGTTGGATTTTCCGCGCTTTGGATTGTTGCACTAAACTACATGGCATATCGTGGAATAGATGCCGGAGCCAGCATGTTAGTTGCCTTTGGATTTTTTAGTATCTTAGTTGTTACTATGTTTATTGTTCCGAGTTTTATTGATTTACCTTCGATATTTTCAGGTGGAGGATTTTCATCTCCTTTTCAAATGAGTCATTTCACTCCTTTCTTTACTCATGCTGGAAACATTGGTATATTTACTCATTTGTTGCTTTCTATATTTTTAATTATGGAAGCATTTTTTGGTTTCGAAGCTATTACATACATGGCAAACGAAGCTAAAGATAGCAGAGAGCTTCCAAAGTTATTATTCAAAGCACTTGGAATTTGTGCAGTTCTAATTTTGCTTGTAATTATCACATCAATTGCAACTGTTAGCTACACTGATTACATTAGTGATGCCAGGCCTTGGGCCCTACAAGCCTTAAACACTCTTGGCTCATTTGGTCAACAGTACATTGTCTTTGGGATGTATCTTGTGATCATTGGAGCTGCTGCAGCCTGGCCAATTGCATCTTCCAGGTTACTTCAAGCAATGGCAAAAGACAAGTTATTTCCAACTCATTTTGCCAAATTACATCCAAAACATAATTCTCCGCACCGTGCAGTAATATTTCAAACAATTATGATTTCAATTTTCACTTGGTTTATTTTTCAAGGAACTTTATTAAATTGGAGTGACCCTTATCGTACCACATATTTGATTTATGTGTTAATTGCTCTTCTAGTTCTTTCTTTAGTTATTATGGCAGTACCAAGGCTTCGAGAAAAAGAAGCTAATTTGGAACGTCCATTCATAGCACCGTGGCCAAAACTTGGACCAATTTTACTAGTGTTATTTTTTGCAGTTTTAGTTGGAAATTGGATTTGGTTAGAAGGAGCTGCTGCAACTTCAATTATTAGTTTAGCAATTTCCTTCATTTTACTTGGAATTCCGCTTTACTTTATTGTAGAGATGTATTATAATCCAAAAGCAATAAACCAAGTTAACGAAGTTCTATCTTATTTTGCGGTGCTAGCTGAAAAATTACATTTGAGTTCACCAGTACACAAAAAAGTTTTAGAAAAATTAATTGCCCATGGGTCAAAGTACCGGGTTAAAAATAGAGTAATTATGGAATACGGGTGTGGTATTGGAACCCTTACTAAAGAACTTGCAAAACTAGTTGGTCCATCAGGACATGTTGTAGCAATTGATACCAGTAAACATAATGTTGCTAAAACTAAACAAGCAACCAAAGACCTTCCTCAAGTGCATACATTACACGATGAAACTTTAGATGACTTCAAGTTAAATTTACCACTCAAAGCGCATCATTTCATCTCAATTGGGATGTTAAGTTATATGCAAAAACCAAAATTAATTATTCATAAAATTTCAAATCAGTTAGAAAAAGGCGCAAGTATCCATATTGTTGATTACGATAAATTCTTTTGGGTTATTCCAAATGTAGAGTGGATCGAATCTGATGAAGAATTAACTAATATCTTTGCTGAAGCTGGGATTAAGATCAGAATCACAAAGAAACACGCTTTGCTTTGGACTTACATTATAATTGATGGTGTGAAAGTTAAGTGAAGCAATTTCCAAAATCTCTTCTAAAAATAGATACCTTTACTGATAACTACTCTAAAGTAACATCCCTTCCAGAAAGTTTATAAGTGTTGTCCCAAAAAAGACAATATATGATGAATCCAGTGAAAACATCCCCATTCAGTGTTAACAAACAATTTGATAATAGGAAAGAGATTGACTTTCTAACTAAAGGTTACTACGATCATTTAGTTCAAAAATATGGTCCAAGTTTTCAAACTCCAAAAATAGCTGGCAAAAAAAATCCAAACTACGTTTCTTCCAGGGAAGAACTAAAAGAAAGAAAAGGAGAAGCATTCTACTCTGAAAGAGTTAATATGATTGTTGAAGGAGTTCAACCATGGCTTTATGCACTAGCAAAAAAAATTTCAACAGGATATGTAACTGTTGGTTTAGCAAGTGTAACTATCAAAGGTACAAAGCTTGAACATGCTGAATTAGTAAATGAAGCCTCAATGAAACTAATAGAACTATTCAGTCGTTATAACCCAAATATTGCCAAAACAAGCGTTTGGATTAATAATACTGCATTAAGTTATATGCAAAGGCATCACCTTAATACTAGAGGGTTAATTAAAATTCCACACGTCATAGAAATTGAAACCACAAAAATTACTGACCCCACTCTCCCTGCAGATAAATTATTATCCACAACCACCAACGGCCTAGATGATATAATCACCAGAAGACCAAGTGATCAAGACTTTTCATCTATCGCAGCTGCAATAGTTCTGTCAAAAAATAATGATTATCTAGATCTAAGTTATGAAGATTTAACTGACGAAGACTTCATTTTTAAAACCTTCAATAAAGATAAAGAATTTGAAAGTGAATTTATGGGAATTGAAGATCCGAACGCTACAGATTTTCTAAGTAATCAAATTTATCATAAAGAGTTAGAGATTAATGTTGACAATGTTATAAAAAGATTATCAGAGAGAGAAAGAGTAATAATTAAAAAATTTTATGGATTTATTGAGGATACAAACTACAGGATGAGTGAAATTGGAAAAGAACTACAAATTGGTGGAGAAAGAGTACGTCAACTACGAAACAAAACTTTGATAAAGCTTCAATCTCCTCATTATACCAATCTTCTAGACCAAGATAGAACTGTAGTGGAAATTTTGAAACCTATAATCAAAAAAAAGAAAGAAAAAAAATCCAATCCACAAGATCGATTAAACGGACAAGAAAAATGGTTACAAGACAGAATTGATGATGATAGTTGTAGATTCTACACAGAACTAAGAGAGCTTTACAATGAGAATAATCCCGATCATCAGCTAAGTCATGGACAATTCACCCAAGCAAGAATGGATATAAGGTTTGACCTCCCAGAAATGTGGGGAAAAAGGAAAAAACCAAAAACTCCACTACAAGTAATCAAAAAACCAAAAAAATTACCTAGAGGAGATCATAAAAAAAGATTAGATTTCATTCTTTCAGAATAACAATTCACGCTTCAATTTCTTAAATTACTTACGTCGCTTAGCTTTCTTAAACGCTGTAAAGAATTTACTTTTAGTTACAACCCTAATTCCTCGAGCTCCCATCCTTAGATACTTTGCAAGCCTTTGCCCTTTAACAGCAGCTGAAGCCTTTCGAACTTCAAGTCCTTCATGCAACAAAGTTTGTCCAAAAAATAGTTCTTCGGAGATTCTAAACAATCTAAACACTCCACCTAAACCTCTAAAAAATAAGATAAATGGAAATACTGCTAAGATATCAAGCCAGAACCGAGTAAAGAATATTTTCCAGTTTCTAACATGATAATAAATAAAAATCAAATCAACTACAAATATTGCAATAATTATCCAATCCGCAATATGAATCACTTCTTCCCAAAAATGACTATGAATTTCAAAAAATAATTCTGCAACAATAATTATTGCTAGTGATAAAACAGCTGGTGGGATTAACCAAGAATTGATATGTTCAACTTTTTCCCAAAATGGTGATAATGTATGCAGTTTAACTTTAGGTTTTTTACTGCTAGTTTCCTTTCTTGTAGCAGACTGCTTTTTCTTAGAAGCTTTTTTCTTCAAAGAAATTGCACTTTTTTTCTTCTTTACCACCATTCCACTTAAAAGAATACAAAAACCTTTAATATACTTTTCGTTAATTACCATAACTATGACAAATGAAAATAAAGAAAACAATCTAAATTTCAGAATCTTAACTCATTCTGGTTGCAGCGACGGTTTTTACAGTGCCTGGATCGTTAAAAGATATTTTAACGAACTTACCGGACAAAACTTAACTCGTGAACAAATAACTCAAATTCCAGTCCTTGGTCAAAGACCAGCTAAAATGCAAACAGGAGAGATCGAATTAACAGAATTCGACATTGTTTTGGATTTACCTCTACCAGAAGAAAAAAAAGTATTTATGTGGGTTGATCATCATAGCAGCGCAAAACCAAAAAGAGACTTACATGCGCATGAACATTGGGAGCTTCTACCAAGTTGTACTGGTCAGTTAATAACAATGCTCAAAAACAAAGGAGTAGAAATTTCAAAAGAACTTGAAGATTTCAAAATTGCAATGGACAAAAACGATAGTGCTGATTATACCTCAGAAGAGATCAAAGAATCTTACTATCAACAAGATCCAAAGCATCAAGCAAGCACTTTGCTTAAAGCCCATATTCTCTCTTCATTTGTCCACACAAGAGATATTTTTCTAAACAACACACTTTTAGAAAATTTAACTAAAGCGGACCAGAATGCAGATTCCCCTCTTTCAGACAAACAACTTTTGCAAGTTGTACCAGAACTTTTTCATCAAGCAAGATTAACTGGACATGTAGAATGGCGTGAACAAGTTGATACCTATATCAAATATAATGAAGAACATAAAACCATTGTTCAAGATAACAGGTTAGTTAGAAGAACTAAAGGAATTGTTGATAGGTTTTACCAATATATCAAATTCCCTCAGGCAAGTTATGGAATGATCATCAAAGATAAAGATGAAGATTTAGTTTACTTTGGAATTGGCTGTAACATTTTCCATAAAGATAGATGTAAAATTGATATTGGAAAATTATGTAAAGATATTGCAACCAAATTTGGAACTGGTGGCGGCGGTGGTCATAAAACAGTTGGCGGTGCAGTTCTTAATAAAGAACACACTGAAGCTGCAATTGCTATGATTTTAGAAACTATTCAAAACGCAGATAAATCAAACCAAAACTAAATAAAAAATTAGAATTATTTTTTCTTTTTACTTTTTTTCTTTGTAGCTTTTTTCTTAACTACTTTTTTCCTAGAAACAGCTTTCTTTTTAGCTGCAGGCTTCTTTTTTGAAGCAGCTTTCTTTTTAGAAGGCTTTTTCTTAGTTGCAGATTTTTTCTTCACAACTTTCTTCTTAGCTGTCGACTTCTTAGAAGCTACTTTTTTCTTCATCTCAGCTAACTTTTTACGACGATTAGCTTCTTTTTCTTTTTTCTTAGCAGCTAAGGCTTTCTTCTTCAATGTCAAAGCTTTCTTTTTCTCAGCTTCTTTTTTCTTCTTCTCTGCTAATTTTTGTTTCATTAATTGTGATTTTACTTTATCTTTCTTAATTCGCTCTATTTCTTTCTCTTTAGCCAATTTTTTCTTAATTATTAATCTCTCTTTTTCTAATCGAAGTTTTTCTTTTGATTTTTCAGCTTTCTCCTTCGCAACAATCTTTGCCCGTGCTTCATCTTCTTTTCGTTTAACATCAGCCTTTCGCTTAAGTACCACTCGCTCTCGGTCACCAAGTTCTTCAGCTGATTTTTGCAATTTCTCCATATCTAACAAGATATCTGAAGCGATAAAAGTATAACCCTTTTTTGCATCAAGTAATTTATCACCAACAAATCCATTAATGAATGATGCTGCAACTGCACTTTTGAACATATCTCCAGTCTTTGATAAAAATCCTAAACAAAGTCCTGCTAAAATATCTCCAGTCCCAGCTTTTGTCATTCCTTGATTTCCAGTTCTGTTAAAAGCAACTTTATTCCGAGAAATAATCATATCAGTTGCACCTTTTACTAAAAGCACATTGTTGTTTTGTAAAAAATATCGTAAGTTACCCTGTAATATTTCAGCTCGCTCCTTATAATTTGATGCGCGAAGTTTTTGAAGTAAGAACTCTTTTCCACTGTTAACTAGCATAATTTCCAGTTCAGTTTCATGTGCTGTTACAATTGCATTTGAAAAATCTTTAAATGATAGTGCTTTAAGTGCATCTGCATCAATAATTTTTGGTTTCATACACTTTCTAACAAATGTATGACAAAATTTATCCCCACGCCGAGTAATTCCATTTCCAATTAATACAGCGTCATAAAATTCAGCAACTCTTAGAGCGTCTTTTACATTTTTGATGTTTAGTGTATCACCTGGAATCTTAATTGTCATTAAGTCCAAAGAAAGCATGTTAATTGTCCAAGCAACTTTTTCAGGGGCAGCAACGGTTGCAGCGTCGCATCCAGCTCGCATAGCAGCAAGTGCAGCTAAGGCAGGTGCAGTAGTGAACTCTTCACTACCACCAATTACTAAGGCGTTTCCATTTTCGCCTTTGTGAGAAGTTTTCTTCCGATCCATCAATTTCATTACGTGATCGATGTTCATTTTTGTATAGCCCCAGTATTCTTAAAATTTTATTAATCAAATTCACAAATATTACAATTTATAACAAAGAACTCATTTTTGCCTTTATATATCTTTGTATTTTTCCAAGAAAAAAAGATCAGTCATTTATAAAGTAGGGCTAAAATTGAAAAAAACACAAAATTAATTATTCTAGAAACAAAAAGAAAAAAAGAAAGAAAAACAAAAATTATTTCTTCTTCTTACCAGATTCTACTGAGCAACAGTCAGGGCATTTTCCCTTAGCTACTTTAGCAAATCCAAGTAATAGGAATACTACTGTAAACCAACTAACTCCCCAGAAAGCCCAAACACCGATATCAACCAGTAAGAAAGCAAGTCCCGCGAGTAGAAGTAATCCACCCATAAGTCCACTACATTTGTTACACATCATTTTATTCTACCTCTTTTTATAATTAAAAAATATTTGATTAGTGTGAAGCAAAACGTTGGAGAATAAAAAGTTTGTGTAAACAAACTTCAAAAATAATCTTATTTTTGTAACATTACGAAAGCAATTATCAGTAAAATATATCTTTGTAAATTAGATTAAAAAGAGAAAATTAAAAAGAATAATAAAAAAATTACATATGCATACTCAAATCTGGATGCCGCGCGAGAATTTGCCTTTTATTCATTTCAACCTGTTGTGATTGCATCGCTTGATTAATTCCTTTCATCATCCATCCAAAATGATTACTTAAAGTATTCGCAACTTCACGTATATGCTTTATTTGAACAGCTTCTAATGATAAACCTTTATACATTTTATCCACATCTTGCAAATTATGTTTAGCAATTTCTTTGAACAATTTTGTTGCCACTGGCACAATTTCATGATCTGCCTTCTGAATATCATCAAGCAATTTTAATGCTTTTTTAGGATTATCATCTATTAAAGCAGCAACTCTAGAATAATTAATATCTCTAGCTCTTATCTTCACTTCTAAAATTTTTACCCGTTTGTATAATTTAGACAACTCTTTTCGAATTTTTTCTTCAATTTTAGCTGCTTTTTCATGCAATTCTTCTTCCATTGCAAGTTCAACCATCATTTCTTTAAACACTTCTTCAACATTTTCAATTTCAATCTCTACTTCTACTACTTTATCTTTCTCTTTTTTCCGTCCAAATCCAATTGCCATACAAGGATGGATCTCTTAAAGTACAAAAAGCTATTGTAACTCCTAGAACATTAAAAAAAAAAAACATTTTTATTTAAACTCTTGACCTACGGCATCATCATTATCGTCAACTATGTCTACAATTTCATCCATTCCCTAGTTTGAATCAACCAGTTGTATAACCGTTGTTAGGTTTTATAAATAGGAATTAGATATATTAACATGTGAACCTCAAAATCCTAACTTTAAATATCCACAATTATCATAATTTTAAAATCAGAAAACCAAAAATAATTGCACTTATCAAAAAATATGACCCAGACATCGTTGCTCTACAAGAAGTAAGAGATGATAGGGCAAAAAACGAAGAAGGAGAAGACCAAGCAAAACAATTGAATGATCTTTTACAATTTAAACATTTCATATTCATTCGATCTTGTGAATTAAACAAAGCTAAAGGTCTAACAAACTTACCTTCTAAATTTGAAGGACTTGCGCTTCTTTCTAAATTTCCATTCTCATATGAAGAATTCAAACTTATAAAACAAGATGATGATAAATATAATCGTAAGGTGTTACAATCAACCATCACAATAGGAACACAAAAAGTCCCAATTTGGATAGTTCATTTTTCTAATAGCGATACGTTTGCAGCGTTACATATTAAAGAAACATTGAAACATGCTGAATCTATCCAACCAATAATTCTAGGGGATTTTAATATCAAATATCCAGAGCAAATACAAAAACTAGCTAAAGAGAATAATTACATTTCAAGTTCAGATTATAACTATATTTCATTCCCTGAAGATAATTGTAGTTATGATTATATTTTCATTCCAACTAAATTTACGTTTTCTCAATTTGAATGTATTGAAGAAGAAGTCTCAGATCATAAGGCACTATTTGCAAATATTAAATTATAAATTTTTCTTGCAAGAACTGCTGGTTCTCTGTTAGTATTAATTGCAACACATCCATCAAGATTATCTGCGAGATAAAGATACTTTTCTTGGTCACTCATTGTTTGGGCAAAACTGTGTTCACTCAGATCAGCTCTTCCCCTAGATTCTAATCTCGCTCTTATCACTTCTGTTGGTGCATGTAATATCAAAGTTAAATCTGCTCTTGGGATTCCTCTTCTTTCATTTTCAGTTATAACACCCAACATCTCATCAAAAGATCTAGATTGCCAAACCGCACTTGTGTGATAACTTCTATCAAGCAGTGCAAAATCTAACGTCCTCAGGAGAGGATTGATATGCCTTTCATAAATTAGAGCTCTTGTTTCTGCAACAGTTGTGATTATTTCTTGTCTATCAGACAATGTACCTGATCTTATGTTTCTTTTAACAACTTCAAATTCAGGGAATTCTGAATCTCTAATAACTGAATAACTTCCCACACTTTTTGCTTCAAGTTCTTTCAAAAAGAAATCGATTAATGTACCCTTCCCACTGCCATGGGCACCTTCAAAACAAATTAACTTTACCATAAACCCCTCACTTTTCCAAGAGCAATAGCTGGCTTTTTGAATCTTGGTTCAGTTGAACTATCTGCTAAAATAAACTCAAGTGTAGTAGTTTCTAAATTAGCATTCCTTGCTGCAATTTCTAATAAATACTCATAGCCAGGTTCAAGCCCCTTTCTTTTTATTACTGAATCAATTACTTTTCCAGAAACATAAGGACATGAAAGTAATGAAGCAAGTACAATCCAACTATCACTTTCTGAAATTTCTTGTAAATAATTCGTTGAGTTTCCTGCACTAACAGCATCAAGTTTCCAAATTCTTGCTGTATTAATCACTTCATCAAACTCTAGTTCTAAAGGTAATCCTGAACTATCTCCTGTCAATGCTCTTTTGAAATGAATATTCCAACTTTCAGATTTTGTAGAAGCAAAATACTGGCAAAGACCATCCCAAACCTTAGATTTTGCAGAACTTGTTCTTTGACGACCTTCTTCAACAAGCTGAATAATATTTTGTGGGCTTCCAAAAAGATGAGGTCTTTTTTGATATAACTCTACAGCTTTTTGAAAATTTAATTTGCCATCCACGTCGCCTGGAGTTAAACGCATAATTTCATCCCTTACAAACCCAATTACAGAAGAATATCTTAAAATATCAGTTACTTCATCCAATGGTAATAATCCATCTTCATACAGAGAAACAAGTCCCCTTTCCATAGCTGTTGTTCTTAAATCTCCTTCAACTCCATGTCTTAATTGAGCATACCACATAGGGAATAGAAAATCTCGAATTCCACCAGGACTATATTTTAAATTTAAATGATCAGGAGATTCTTTCTTTTGAAAATATTGATCAAAATAAAAAAATTGAAATACTAAATTTCTGGCAATAGTATCAGTATTAGATAATGAAACCCTTAATCTTTCAACTTGATCTCTTAACTGAACATCGCCACAGATAAATTGAGCTTCCATCACCTGGTTTGCTTCAGTTACAGATGTACCCATATATCTTCGAATGTCATTAATAGTACCCCAAACAGGAGTGTCAACTTTAGTGAAATTAAAATCACCTAAAGATCTGATCATTCTCTCTCTTAATTGGAGTTCCTTATCACTTTGACCTGACCTATACACTGCAACGTCAGCATCAGAAGCACCAAACATCTCTCTACGGGCTGGAGCACCAAAAGAATAGATAGCAACGCCTGGTGCAGAATCCATACCATAAATTTCCCTACTTGCTTGACGAAATTGGGATTCTACAAGAGCGTCATAGAAAACAGAATAACTCATACTAAATTCAAACGCTCTAAAAAGATCTAGATTCCCTCTGAAGAATATATCTTTACTATCTTTAATGTGCCTTTGCCAAAGTTTAGGATCAACCATATTTATTCCAAAATACTTATTAGTTATAAATATTATCTACTTTTAAGTAGTATCTTGTTGCAATCGTTACAATTCATTTACTAGTTTGTTCAAAGAATATGAAGTAAATCATCACGAGCATTTTTGTGTCAGAAAAAATTGTGGTCTCAAATAGCATTGATCCTACTAAGAATATTAGTGAAGCAAAAAATGACATAAAGATGTTGATCATCACCATCACATTGAGTAATCTAACTCTGCGAACATAACTTAAGTCTTTCATTTCCCAGATTGGAATCAGTTTGTAGAAGTTCTGCCACTCTGTATCCCCCATACAGACGGCTAAGAATATATAAAATTCTGTTAGCAATGTTCAGAAAGCTTTGCTTACTGTTAAACATGAGGAAGAGATTTGAAGTTAAAAGGTAGTGGGCTAGGGGGGACTTCCATGATTCTTTGAATCATTGCTGACCAAGGATCTTTTGAACCCCCAACCACACGGAATCTTCAGCACATGGAATTCTTTTACAGATCTCCATATGTGGCATATAAGCCGAGCGCTCCACCAGGTTAAGCTACTAGCCCACATATAACTACAGCTCAGAATTCTTTTTTAAATATAGCGCTTCAAAAAAGTAATTAAACCACAAATTAAGATTTTTGAGTGCTGCAAAGAAGACGAGTGGATTTCTTGTTTGACTATGTTTGTATAGAATACATCACAAATTATCTTTAAGCATTTGACAATAGAAATCTTGCCAAAAATCAATTGAATCAATATCTTCTATTTTGAACCATTTGAAATTCTCATGTTCATGATCAAGTTTGACTTTGTAAGGTTCTTTTACCTTTGCTGTAAACCAAACACCATATTTATTCTCTCTAGTAAATATTTTACAAAACACCGGTTTAATATCAGTTATTTCCAAATTTGTCTCTTCTTTAACTTCGCGCAAAAGACCATGAACAGCTTCTTCGCCTTTATCAAGTCTTCCACCAGGAAAATGCCAACCTCTATCTTCTCCAAGCATTTCCAGCATCAGAAATTCATTTTTAGAATTAGTAATGATTGCATATTCCCCGATTTTTGTTTTCATATGTGCCATTGTTATGTTAACCCGTTAAATTAAAAAAAGTGCGAAAGCTGGGATCCTCACCAAATGTTTACAAAACATTTGTTAAAAAGAAGTGCACCCTTGGTAGCACAATTTAATTAAAAAAAGTGCGAAAGCTGGGATTTGAACCCAGGTCACAGCGTTGGCAACGCCGCGTACTAACCACTGTACTACTTCCGCATAAAACTTTTAGAATATTCGCCATTTATTAAGCTTTTGGTGTAATAAAAAGTGAAACAAATATTCAAAACAAACCAAGTGCCTTACCTAGAAAGAAAAGAATCAATATGATAAACAATGTTTTAATTATTGCACTATAAATTTCCTCTTTTTTCGATGGCATCCAGTCTCCTCCTAACATTATCCATTTCCAACACAATTTGAATATGCGTCTTCAATAATTGAATTTCTGACTCATGAGTATCTAGAGCCAAGTAGATCATGAATATAAGTGTTACCATCCCAAGTATTGCAATAAACAAGTCTTGAGCATACCCTCCATACAAACTGATTACAAAACCAACTGCTGCCAGTAACAAATCTTTTGAAGCAACCATGTAGAAATAAAAAATAACTCCTTAGTTATGAATCTTTCACATATTCAATAAATATATGAATATACTCAAGGAATTTTCCTCAAACTCTTAATCAAATAATTCTCTTCCTTCTTAGCTTTCTTCTTATCATCAACAATTTCAACGCCATCAGCAACCTCAATATCAGAATCTTCAGAAGCGACAATGTCATCGCCAAGCCTGATTTTATTCGATGTCAAATGCACCATAGCGTCTTCCATATCATACTCTTCAATTTGTTTTGCCTCCCAATCCAAAGGCAAGCCATCATCAGTAAAACGCGGAATAATATGGATACTTAACACTGGTTGATCTTGCCCAGCAGAGATTCCATTTTCAATTAGAACATTAGTTCCATGACATTTTAAAGTTTCAAACACAGCTTCACTAACTGTTTTTATCACAGTTGATAACTCAGCAAGCATTTGTGAAGGCAACATTTCAAAAATAGTATACTTCTCCCTTGGGATGATTGTGATCTGCCCAGGAGAAATTGCTTTCTCTTGAACAAAAGCTACAAAACGATCGTTTTCGAAAACAACCTCTGTGTAACCTCGTCCCTGTCCGATTAATTCGTAGTCACTTACCATTTTTATTAAATAATTTCATTTAAACAAATTTGCAATATCATCTAAACTTGAATCAGCTATCTCACCTGGTCTACCTGGTTTTTCTGGTTCAGATTCCTCAGTTTCGTCTTCCTCAGTTTCGTCTGATTCATCATCTTCAGTATCATCTTCACTTTCATCTTCATCCGCAGGCTCTTCAATCTCAGCTACAACTTCTTCTTTCTCCTCAGCTTCAACCTTAGATTCTTCGACAACTTCAGAGGCATAAGTGTCCTCCCAATCAGTTAATTGTTCCATCCTTGCAGCTACCAAGCCACGAAGTGCCTTACGTTTTTCTAAGTCAATGATATGTTTTTCATATTTAAAAATTCCATCTCCATCTACTCTTGGAATAATATGTAACATAAAATGTTGAGCGCGTTGTCCTGCAGCTAAACCATTTGCGATAAAAATAGTTGATCCTGTTGCTCGTAAATTCTTCAAAAGTGAACGAGATAACTCACGTGCAACCTGCATTAAATGCCCACCAATTTTCTCATCAAGTTGTGGCATAATTGCGATATGTGCTTTTGGCATTAATAGAATATGTCCTTTTGTTGCTGGGTTAATATCTAATATCCCAAAACAAGTATCATCTTCATAAACTTTTTTAGAAGGAATTTTTCCTGAGATTATTTGACAAAAAATACACTGTTGTGCCTGTAATTGTGCAAGTTCTTCGGGGCTCATGTTCTTGAGCTTCTCTTCCATTTCTTTGCGTTGTTCAGGTGTTAAATCAGATGCATCCATTATAAAAGATTAAAGTCTTGATGCTATTAAATGTTTTGATACTAGGAAGCTTTGGTTGATGAATGACTTTTGATATTACCAAAAAAACATCAAAATCTACTTCTTATTCGCAAACACTAACACATTAAAACACCAACCAGAAAAAACTTGAAAAGGTTTTAACAGAAAATACAGCCATCCAAAATAATGTGGCCAAACTTGCGTTAACTGAAAAAGAATTGGAATCTCAGCTGAAATTCCTCGCTTCAAATAAATATCAGAATACTTACTAATCAATCGATAATATTCATTAATCGGTCGATCTCCTGGATGATACAGTTCATAACCATCTTTACCAGGCCGATCCAATAAATATGCTTTGGCGTTAGCTGTACGCAATAAATATCCAGTAAATAAAAATAAAAACCTAGAAGACAAATTCCCCATATTCGGAATACTCCAAAGAACTGTCCCTCCACTTTTACAAACTCGTGTTAATTCCTTAATAACTTTCTCCTGTTCATTTAATTGAATATGTTCGATCACATCCAAACAAAGAACCAAATCAAAAGTATCGTCTGCAAAATTTGAATTCATAATACTCTCACACTTCACATGTTCGTTATCATAAAATGCATCAATTCCAATAACATCATACCCTTCGTTCTTAAAATACTCTACAAGTAAACCCTGACCACAGCCAGCATCTAAGATTTTAGTTTCCTTAGGTAAAGACAAAACATGACTAATTACTTTTTTCATCTTTGATACAAAAGTGTGACGATAACTCCAGCTTCGAAAACTCCAGTTAGGATCTATTTTCTTAAGATGCTCTCCAGAGTAAAGTTTTTCGTAATCAATTGCTACCATTATACTAAAAAAGATCCTTGCTTGTTTTAAAGATTGTTGTTATATATCCATTTTCAACACAAAAGTTTATAAATAAGCTCAACTAATCTTAACTTAGGTAAACTAATATGGTCCAAGCATTAATTACATTAGACAATAACACAAATCGAGTACTTAACATTGTAAAAGCTCAATTTGGGTTTAAAGATAAAGCTCAAGCTATTCAGCACATTGTTTCTGAGTATATTGATTACAAAAATGAACCTGAACTTCAACCAGATTTTATTAAAAAAATGCAAAAAATCAAGAAACAAAAAAGTATTAAGGTAGATTCTTTTGAAAAAAGATATGCTTCAAATAATTTCTAATGAAGAGGAAAATTATGTACGATTTAGAAATTAAACCAAAAGCAGATAAAATATTTTCTAAATTAGCAAAAAAGAATCCAAAACAATTAATGATCATTGGGAAAAAGATCAAAGAAATTAGAAAAAATCCTTTTGGTTACAAATTTTTACGTAAACCACTCCACAGTTTTAACCGAGTTCATATTGACAAACATTTTGTTCTTATCTTCAAAATAGATCGTCAGAAAAAAATTATTGATATTTATTCTTTTGATCATCATGATAAAGCATATTTGTGAAGAGAAAAGAAAAAATAATTCTACTTAACGTCTTTACCAACAGCATACTGGCGACGAAACACATTATACAAATGTTTCCCATATTTGTTTCCAGTTACACCACGTCGAATAGCATTATACAAAGTATTGTTACGTGATACTTGATACGCAACCGTTCCAACAACATTTCCCAAGCGATACTTTAAATGGCTTTTTTTAGCTAATGCCCGACCCATCTTCAAAGCCTTCACTCTTTCATGATATCTAAATTCCCGAGTTTCAAACACCGGCAAGCCAAGTTTTGTTGTAGAATTTTTCAAAAATTCTTCTTTTGGCATTAAAAATCTTGCTCGTCCTTCTTTCTCAGCTTTTACTAGCCATTGATAAATTTCAGTTCCAGGGTATGGAATCATATTTGAAAAATTCACATAATCAGCTGGAATTGATTTTGCATACTTAATCGAATCCATTGCCCTTTCATATGTTTCATCTTGATGGCCGATAATAAAATTCACAGCAAATTTTAATCCTACTTTTTTAGTTAAGTGAAAAGCAGCTGTTGCTTTTTCAAGTGTAATTGCTTTTTTGATTACTTTAAGCATCTCAGGGTTTCCAGTTTCCAGGCCATAAGCTACAAACTCACATCCAGCTTTACGCATTAAAATCAGAAGTTCTTCATCAATTCTATCAGCTCGAATTCCGTTTGCACAATTCCATCGGAATTCCATCTTTGAATCAATAATTAATTGGCATACTTTTTTCGCCCGATCTAAGTTCATAGTAAATACATCATCAACAAATTCAAAATACCGATAACCTTTGTTATGCCAATGTTTTAATTCTTCCACAATGTGTTCTGGGCTTCGTGGCCTAAATGCTTGACCCATACTCATTTTTACATCACAATATGTACAACTGTAAGGGCATCCACGAGAAGATTCGAACGGAATCCTTTTATCAATTGAATGAATATATTTTGGAAGTTCAAACTTATCAAATGCTGGATAAGGGAGTTCATCCAATTTCCAGTTTAATTTACGAGTAGAATTCAGAACTATTTCTTCATCAGCAGAACCAACATTTTTTCGATAGATCAAACTTTTGATATCTTCAAGTGGGTATCCTAAACAAAGTTGTGCAAGTGGAATTTCTCCATCTCGAGTAATTCCAAAATCCGCTCCTGTTTTTTCAAGAGCCTCGCCTTTCACAGTTGAAATATGTGCACCGCCAAGAATAAATGGAATATCAGATAATTTTTCTCTCATATATCTAATTTTTTTGTAAGTGTTATCAAAATCAAAACTAAACATTGTAACTCCAATTAAGTCCGCTCCAATTTCTTTAGCTTTTGTTACTACATCATCAGTTGTGTATCCAAGTTGTAAATCAATTACTTCGGAATCAACGCCTTCTTTTTCTAAGAAACTCATTAGCATTGCAATTCCAAGGTGAGGGTTCAATGCTTTCCCATAACTTGCAGCAACATCAGTTACTACAAATAGAACTTTTTTGAATCTTTTAGGATAATTTGGTTTTTCTTCAGCTTCAGTTGTTTTAGATTTTTTTACTTCTTCTACAATTGCTTCTTTTTTACTCTCAGCTTCTACTTTTTCAGCAGCCCGCTGACGATCACGCATATTTTTAGCTTCCTCATCTGAATCTAAATGTGCATCTGCATCTAATATAGAAATAAACTCTTCATCACTCATTCTTTCAGCTTCACTTGGACCCATAGTAGTCACCCCGACTAATCTAAATATAAAGTTTTGTATTCTTGTAGAGAATAATCACCACAACAGCCACAATTTAACTATAGTTAATTTTTTATTTTACTGTTTAAAAGGTTTATGGGAAGACACAGTAAGTTTGTTGTAATACTTCAACTACATCCCCCTGAATATAAAAATATATAAACATGATTCATATGGAAATGTTATGCAATTAAGTCGATTAACTTCTAAAGCAATACGTGCACCCCGTAATATGTTATACCAAAAGCTCTTTGGTCTTGATGGAATCCCTTCTGGAAAAAAGATATTAGATACTTTAGTTGATGTTTCGGATAAATGCGATGAAGTTATTGAGAAGATGAGTAGAGATCAGTTAGTTCAAGCATTTAATATTGGTTGCGCATTTGATCAACACGTTTTACATCCAGTTTTAAAAAAGGGCAAATTAATTACTGACCATTCAAATAATACTTCATGGTCAGATGCAAATAGGTTTACAGTTTATCCATTTTATTCTGGTCCACAAGGTGCTAGTATAAAAGTTGGTGAATTGAAAGATTATTTTACGGAAGCATTTGACAAAAATCATGATTTAAAAAAATTAAATGACGATGATTTTTTACATTCAGATCTACTGCAAATTGGGTATAACATTCATAGCACAGTTCTTGGACGATTAAGACAACATTCTGCAACCCAAGGAGTTAGCAGAATAATTACAAATAGAATTGAAAGAGATTTAAAAGAACTTCTTGAAGCAGAAAAAATGCCTGAAATCACATTATCTTTTTTCTCCCAAGGAGATAGTTTAGCTAAATATGCTGATAGGTATTTTATTCCACCTCTTGGTTTAGCAAAAGACCTTAATACTGATCAATCGTTATATGGATTTGGTGTAAGCTTGGTACATGGTTGGATATTAAGAGAGAACAGATTCGTGAATAGCAAAGCAGTTGCTTATTTGAAGATTAAATCCTCAGAAGAAACAACAACTCCAAGATTGCAACTGTTTTGAGGAACAGAGAATTCAAAATTCTAAGAATCACAATCTACGCTTTGATGTTCAAGAAACAGCAATCTTTATAACAAACTCAAACAAAATACAAACACAATAGCAAAAACAACAAAAATAAATCATTTTTGAGCTTTTGCATAGTAATAAAAATAACACAATGGCAAAAACATACAAGATCCACTACAAAAAAAGTGAATGCATCGGTGCAGGCGCTTGTGAATTCGCATTCCCTGAAGGATGGTTTTTTGATAAAGAAACCAGTATCGCAACTCTAAAAGATCCTAAGACTCAAAAAACTGATGAAGTAGAAGAACTCATAATCACAGAGGAGCAATACGAAGCCTATTTGGATTCAGCAAGAGTATGTCCAGTTCTAATTATCGAAATATATGATAACGAAACTGGTGAGAAAGTTTTTCCTGATAATTAATCAAGCATTTATTTTTTCTAATTTAAGTTATAATTTTTGAATTCTTAGCTTTCCTAGCACTCACACGAAACCACTTAATAGCACCCAAAAGAAACAGCAACTTAACAAACACTACAATTCCAGTTGCAATCGGTGCTCCAATGATTCCATAACTTCCAATTAACCAATAATTCAAAGCAGCGTTCCCTACAATTGATAACAAAAAATCAATTCCAAGTACCCACAAATATTTTGAACTAACATCGTTTTCACCAGCAAAAATTGAACTAGAATAAGAATATAACAATAATATGCTTGCACTCATAACCAAAGCAAATGATAACCAAAATCCATTAGCATATTCTGGTCCATAAAATAAAGGAACAAAAATCACAGTTCCAACAAGTACTAATGCTGCAAATGGAATCACAAACATCAACAGTCGACTCAAAGATTTACGAATTTTATAGTTACTCACAGCTGCCATTGGCAAAACCACTACTGGAAAAACATAAGCAAGTAACCTAATCACATTAGTTAGTGACGCATACGCTGAGTAATATCCTACTTCTGAAAATGATAACAACATTTCCAAAACATAAATATCAATTGTTCTAAGAGAATAGAACCCAACTTGTACTAAGAATAAGGCAAAAGCCAATTTCCAAAGTTCAGAACTTGAAACCACAGATTTCACAGCTCCATCAACTCTGTTCCAAAGTTTCAAAAAACTAGGTAACATTGAAACCGCTGCAATTAGAATACAAACAGACAAAAATATCAGAACTTGCCAAAATGGCAATCCAAATAAAGCAAAGAACAAAATTCCAATAACAAACAAAGTCCGCCAAACAAGTGAATATGAGCTTGATTTTGCAAATTGTTTATCTCCACGTAATACTGAATACAGTAGATAATAAGCGCTATAACTAACAATAAACAAGATTAAAGACCAAAAAATGAATGGATAATTTGCAAACAGTTCAAATTGACGATTCAAAAGGTACAAAATTCCAATCGCAACTATTGTAGTTAATAATCCCAACTTCACAGATTGCCAAAATGATTGTTTAAGATCATGTTTACCTTTCACAATTAACTGAGTCAAGGCCTCACCAAACTCAAAACTGGTCCAAAGAAACAAAAAACTTCCAATTGCAAAAAAGTAACTGTAGACTCCAAGTTCTTCCTGCCCATAAAACCTGGCAATCACAACTTTAGTTGCAACCATCAATAAAGCAACAAATACATAGACAAAATAAGTTTTCAGCAAATGTTTAGAAGTTGTGCCACTTACAGCTTTTTGAACAAAATTTTTCACTTTTGTAGCAGTTGTTTTGATCATATCTACTTCAAACGATATATTCTATTAAAAATCTATGGAAATAACAGTTCAAACAAACAATCTCTATTCCTTAATATTTATAAAGAGATTATTCAAAAAAAAGCTAATGGCAAAAGATCTACTTAAAGATAAGAAATTCCTCTGGGTTACAGGCGGCTCAGGACGACGTCCACTTATGACAGAACTTGCCAAAAAGCTTGAAAGTACACACAACATTGATTCCTATTATCTCTCATTTTCAACCTTCACTGAAGGCCTATTTGACTCTTTTGGAATTTCTCAGGACAAGATGGTTTACATTAATTATGATGCTGTTTTAAAAGAAAAAGACCGCAAACCTGACCTTGATTTTTTACAAAAAAAGGAAATTGAGTATGGATTCAAAATTTTTGATATATGGAATATCTATTCTTGCCGTTATAAAGAAAGAACCAAAATTCCTTATGACAATATCTTAATTCGAATGGAGCATCTAATCAAAGAGATTGAAGTTATGGTTGAAAATATCAAACCAGATTATGCATTTGTAGTTGGAATTTCCGCTTTTGAAGGAGTTGTAATTTACAAAATGTTAACCTCACTTGGAATCGAAGTGATCGAATTAAAACATCCCAGAATCCCAAAAAGATTAACTTTCAATAATAATATGGACTCTTCTTCTTGGCCATTATTAATCAAAGAATATGACAAGTTAAAACAAAGAGATCTAAACCCTGAAGAAAGAAAAATAGCTGAAGAATTCATTGACACATTTGGTGGAAAGCGTTTCAAATCAGGTTCTGATATAAAGAGAAAAGTTACATTAAAATCAAAATTTCAAAAATACAAGGAATTTGCAACAGTTGTACTGCACAGAAAACGTTTGCCTCCAAGTTTAAAGCCTTGGCTTTGGTACCCAATTAAAGATAGATTACTCAAATATTCTTCAAGATTTGAACAACCACAAAATGGAGAAAAATATGTTTATTTCCCCCTTCATATTCAACCAGAAGCTTCAACATCTATTTTTGGAAAATGGTTCATGGACCAACCTTCATTAATAGAGTCCATTGCTAAAAGTGTTCCAAGTAATTACAAGATTTATGTCAAAGAACACGTACTGAATTATTCTACCAGACCAAGCGGGTTTCACAAACGAATAAAGCAACTTCCAAATGTAAGGTTAATTTCACCATTTGTAAACTCCACAAAATTAAGTAAACATGCTTCGTTAATTTTAACAATTACAGGTACAGCAGGATGGGAATCAATTTTAATGCAAAAACCAGTTATCACCTTTGGAGACGTGTTTTATAATGTATTTGATGAAATAAAAAAGGTCAGAGACATTACTAAATTAACAGCTGCAATTCAAGAAAAATTAGATACTAACATTGATAAAGAAAAAACACTCAAATTCATCACAGCTATGTACGCTTCAACTTTTCCAGGGATTGCAACTTTGCCAAGCGATTGTCAAAATGTTTCAATATCAGATGAAAATTTGAATAATATAGTTGAAGCTATGCAGAACTACTTACAACGAATAAAATCATAATCATTCTCACATATTCTACTAACATATTCTAACAGAGTAATATTCCAATAATAACAAATAAATTCTTACATCCAGAAATTGCATTCATAACACTTATAAGCTATTTTTCCAAATGATTTTAATGATGGAAAACAAAAAACCAAAAAAAGTTTACCTTGCAGGTAGCTTTGACTTTATGCACCATGGGCACATTAATTTAATCCAAAAAGCCAAACAATTTGGTGATTTAACTATTGCTGTTACAACTGATAAAACAGTTATGAGCTACAAAAGGCTTCCTCTTCTAAGTTATGAAGAGAGAAAAAAGGTCTTAGAAAATATTCAAGGTGTAAAAGAAGTTGTTCCACACGAACCGCTTGATTACGTTCCAAATCTTCTGAAGTACAAACCAGATTATGTAATACATGGAGACGATTTGAGAAAATCCAAACCAAAAGTTTATGCTAGAATAATTGAAACTTTGGCTGCTTGGGGCGGAGAATTTATTGAAGTGCCATACACTAAAGGCGTTTCTTCAACTAAGATCAGAAAATTATTACATGAAACTGGTAAAAATAATTCTTCTCAAAGACGAAAGCGATTAAAACGATTTATGAGTGCAACTAATCTAACCAGATTCTGTGCTGCAAAAAGTCAAAGAACAGCAGTTGCAATAGAGGAATCATTTATACCTAAAGAAAATATCAAAAAAGAGTTTGATGGAATTTGGCTAAAAAGCAACTCAAAAAATAATATTTCTTTTAATGAATCAGATACCAACAAAACTGCTGACCTAAATTTAATTCATAGTGTCATCAAGTCCACTACCAAACCAATTGTTGTTGAACTGGATTCATCCAAGATTGAGCATATTTCTCTTCAAAGTCAAATACTCTCTACTATGGGTGTTTCTGGTATTTGTCTAAACGACAGTGACCATGAAAGGCTTCGTCAAACAATAGCTCTCAGTAAACACGCAACAAGAGACGATAGTTTTTCAAATTTTGTTGGCATCCAACTGAATGATGATTCAAATCACCAAACAATTTTACAGAAAATAAATGATTACATTATGTCTGGTGCTGATGGTGTTGTAATAAATAGTAAAGTTTCAGATAAAGAAAAAATTCGTAATTTTGCAACAGAATTTCAAAAACAAGAATTCACTGTACCAATGCTTCTAAACTGTAATGAATCACAAAACTTCTCTGAAACTGAGATTAAAGAACTAGGAGCAAAAGTAATTGTACATCCCGCAAGTTCAAAAGAAAATATCTTGCAGCAGTTACAAGCTACTTTCAATTAGTTTAATTTTCCTTCTTTTAACGCATGGTTATAGATATCCAGTGCCATAGCGCCTGCATCTCTAAGTGGCAAATTTACTCCGCCAAAACTATACTGCTCTGAAGCTAATAGCTTGTCTAAATACCCAGGTTCATTTGGAAGTCCAACTAACTGACGAAATTCCCATGCATCAAAATTTGTATGACCTTCAGCAATTAACGCAGCTCTGGTATCCCAAACAGCTTCTCTTCCTTGTAATGCTTCTTCATGCATATTTTTTAAGTCATCAAATGTTTCATCAACCTTTGAATACCAAACAGCCAAAATCCCTTTTGTATTTCTATGATCAGTTGAATATCCAATTAATTGTGGCTCAGAACCACCAGAAACTAACACACCCAATTCTTCGCGCAATTCAGTTAAATAACTTTCAAGTAAAGTTCCGTTTGATACTCCAGCAGGGCTCACACAAAGCATTCCAGGGTCATCTCGTCCTCCTCTTTCCCCATAAACAAGAATATTATCTGAAGTTAAAGTTACACCCAAAACTGCAGTTGGAGTCACAACTGGCTTTAGTCCATTTCTAAGTGCAGTTAGATGCCAAGATGTTACAGCTGCATACTCAACGCCTTTTGGATCTAATATAACATCACTTCCTTGCATTAATTCTCTGCCAGGCAGTACATAAGACATTTCTCGCCAATCTCCTTTTCGACCAACTAAGGATTCAAACCTATCTCCCATCATAGCACGATCGCCATCAAACATTGCACGAGCTTGAGCTGAATTTATTGAAACAGGATGTTTTGATTCAACTAATTCAGATGCCAATACTGGTTTATCATATAAAAATAATCTTTCTTCTACTGTCGCACCAGAGTGAGTTCTGTTGTGTTTACTGATACGTGTCCATGTGTTTACGACTACCACGATATAAATTTGAATATGTTTATTTTAAAGCTTGTGTAATAAAGATTAAGTCAAATACACAAGAACATTCGTATTCAACTAATGACGAAAAATACAAAAAAAATCATATGAAGACCCCTCTTTCAGTAATTTTATAAGCAAAAATTTTCTAAAAATTATAATCATGGAACTTCCAGAAAAACCAAACATTGCAAAACAAGTTTACATCGGAATGGCAGGTGATTTAGTACACCCAGGTCATATTGAATTAATCAACGATGCAAAGCAATATGGTGAGATCACAATTGGTCTTGTAAGTGATAAAGGGATGACAGAATACAAACGTCTTCCTGCAATGCCATTTGAACAGCGTAAAATTGTTCTTGAAAACATCAAAGGCGTCAAAAGAGTGATTAAACAAGATTCCCCTGATTATGTCAAAATTCTAACTGAATTAAAACCAGATTATGTAGTTAAAGGTGATGATTGGATTAAAGGCCAACCCGAAATTAGACAACGTGTAATTGATACAATGGCACAGTGGGGTGGAATTGTGATAGATTCAAAACGTCGGCAAAATTTTTCTTCAACTGGTTTTCACAAACATTTACGTAAAGCTGGAACTACAAAAGAGGTTAGACAAGCAAGATTACAAAGACTTCTCGAATCCAAAGATACAATTCGAGCAATTGAAGCACACAGCGGTTTAGCTGCGAACATCATTGAAAACTCCGGGCTTAGAGTTGGTTGGAAAGTTGAAGAGTATGATGCAATTTGGCTCAACGCAAAAACTTACGCTATCTCCAGAGCAAGTTTAACTTATTCTCTTACTCCAATTTCAAATTTAATTCACCAAGTTCTTCACAGTTCCACAAAACCAATTGTGATTGACTTACATCAAATTGAATCAGTAAAAAATTTATCACACACAGTTAAAATGTTTGAGCGTATGGGTGTTTCTGCAGTAGTTATTTCCGACAGTTCTGAAGTACAAGAAGAAATTGAAACAAAGTTATATCCAATTCAAAGAACAGTTCAAAAACAACAGCAGATTAAAAAAATGTCTCAAATTATTTCAGAATCCAAAAAAGCTCAAATTTCAGAAGAGTTTATGGTTTTTGTCAGAGTTGAAAGTTTAATAATTAGTGGAGATCTTAATCAAGCACTTAAAAGAAGCCAAGAATACATTGTCTCTGGTGCGGATGGAATTTTAATTGTTGCCAATAAGCTTGATTCAGGTTTATTGTTAGAATTTTGTCAGAGATACAAAGAAATAAATCCCAAAATCCCACTCTTAGTTTCGGTTTCAAATCAAGCACATTTATCGGAATCAGAACTTACAAAATGTCAAGTTGACATGGTTGTATATGAAGACAATTTAATCAAATCAGTGTATCCTTCAATGTTAAAAGTTGCGGAGTCCATTTTAATTAACAAAAACACAATTGAATCAGATAAAATTTCTGTAAATATTAATTCAATTATCCAAGAATCTTCTGAGGATCAACAATGAATCTAAAAAAAGTTTACGTTGGGATGACCGGAGATTTAATTCATCCAGGGATCATCAACATCATTAAACATGCAAGAGAGTATGGTCAAGTGATTGTAGGTCTAGTTAGTGATGAAGGAGTTGCAAAATATAAACGATTACCTGCAATGCCCTTCAATGCAAGAAAAAATGTGATTGAACATATTAAAGGGGTTGTAGAAGTTGTAAAACAAGATACAATTGATTACATTCCAAATTTAAAAAAAATCAAACCAGATTATGTTGTCCATGGAGACATCTGGCGTACAACTCAACCAATTATCAGAAAACAAGTAATTGAAACGATTAAAAAATGGGGTGGAGAAGTTATTGAAATTCCCTATAGTAAAGGATATTCATCAAATAGTTTTCATCATTATCTTAAAAAAATTGGAACAACCAAAGAAGTTAGACAAGAAAGGCTAAAAAGATTACTTGAATCCAAACAAACAATTAGATTTCTTGGGGCCCATGATGGTTTAAGTGCAACAATTGTTGAAAATGCAAATATGAGAATTAATTTTTCAGTTGAAGAGTTTGATGGTATTTGGCTAAGTTCCAGAACTAGTGCAGTTAACAAAGGAATTAGTGTTAACATCGATAACAACAAATCAGAGATGAATGATTTAATTTATCAAGTTCTAGAAAATACAACAAAACCGATCATTGTTGATTGTGATCAAATTACAAATATTACAGAGGCAGAATACATCTCACGAACATTTGAGCGCTTTGGAGTCTCAGCAATAGTTCTCTCTGAAAACAACAACAACAAGATATCAGAAATAATCTCTAAATCAAAAAAAGCTCAAGTAACTGATGATTTTATGTTATTCATCAAAATTGAAAATTACAAAGATGTCCAGGATATGATTCAAAGAGTCCAATCTTACATTAATTCAGGTGCTGACGGGATTATGATTCAAATTAATTCTTCAAACAAATCAAATATTTCAGAATTTTGCAAACAGTATCAAGAATTAAAAATTCATGTACCTTTAATTACCTCATCTACAACTAAAGCTCAGATGGATGAAACAGAGCATAAAAAATTTGCTTCCAATATTATAGTTTATGAGGACCAGTTACTTAAATCAGTGATAGGTCCAATGGAAGAAAGTACAAAATCAATCCTTATTAATCAAAATTGCAATGAATCTGACAAAAAATCTACCAGCATGTCTGAAATTATCTCTTCAATACACAAAAGCTAATAAAACTACTCAATAAAAAATAAAACAATTATGAAAAAACTTAACGTTATTTGGATACTAGGAGAATCTGTTAGAAATTACTCTGGTACCGAACGATATTCTAAATATCCCTTATTTGACAAACTTAAAAAAACAGATAACGGTGTCATTTGCAACAATGTTGTAGTTGCTGCTCCAAGTACCATCATGTCTCAAAGTTCCATGTTAACTGGAATTGCCCCAACTTATCTTAGCAGAACTTTTGCTGACTTCAATTATGACCAAAATAAATGGAGTTCTATTTACAAAATTTTAACAAGCAATGGTTACACAAGTTATGCTGGTTGGTATCATATTGAAGGGAACTCACTTTTCAAAAAATTACAACCGACAATCAAAGACGAACAACTTCCACAAGGGATTACACATAACAGTTTTTGGACAAGTGAAGATTTAAACAAAGTTTTGCAAAAATTAATAGACGACAAGCTAGAATCACCATTCTTCTTAATGTTAAATTACAATAATCAAGACGATACTAATGACTATATCGAAAAAGCCTACAATTTGTTAAATGACAAAGGTCTCCTAGAAAACACTTTATTTTTATTCTGTCCAGATCATGGTTGGCCAGATAATAATCGTAACAGCAGCACTAAACGGCATGAGAGTGTAGTTACTGATGCAAATATTTTAATCAATTTATACTTGCAGTATCCAAATGCAAGTTCAATAATCAAAGAAAAAGAGATAGATCAGCTTATTGCCTCAACTGATATCTTACCAACTATTTTGGATATATTAGAGATTCCAAAAGAACAGTACCAACTTCAAGGACAAAGTATTTTACCATTAATTACAGAAGAGACTAATTCGGATGCAAAGTATACCAGAGACAAATTTCGAGTAGATCAAAGATTTTTGCTTCAAAAAGGCAGAGTAGTTTGCATTCGTGGTCAAAGGTACAAATATGTGATTAATATTGATCAAAACACTGAAGAGTTATTTGACACTAAAAATGATCCTGATGAAAAAAACAATATTAGCAAATCAGAAAAAGAGATCCATCAAGCAATTCTCAAAGAGTTTCAAACAGAATTTCAAAAAAACGAAAATCAGTTAATCGAGTTCCATCAAAATGATTTAATTACCGCTGCGCTTCCAAAGATTTCCAAGCTCCTAAATGAAAACAAGAAGGACCATTACAACATTTTACTTTTAGGATCAGCGCATCCTTTATTCATCAAAGCGTTAATTAAAACTGTCCAAAAAATTACTGACAATTATTCTATTGATCTAATCATCCAGCCAACTGCTTTCAAAAAAGTAAATTTAGATGCAGAGGATAACATCAAAATACATTTTATTGAAATTGAAGAAAAACAATATGAACATACCAAATCTTACACAAATGAACTTAAACGTAAGGAGTTCAAACAGTATTCTGGTAAAATTAATGTTCCACATCTCTCAATTGATTATCAAGCATTTCTCAAAAAAAGAGATCAACTTAGTACAAATGATTATGATTTAGCAATTGTTCCATTAGATAACCCTTATGGTGTTGGTCATCAAGAGTTAAGTAAGATTGCCAAAAGTGTAAATCCAAAAAATATTATTTATTTAGATTATAACATGAATGAAAAGAAACCAACTCATTGGTTAATCAATGGATTAAAACTTCTAAACGCTAAAAGAGGTCACTATCTTAAGAATCCAAAAAGTTTTCTTCAAGAGATCAAACGATACTTCTATTCAGTTGGAATTATTAAAAATGATCCAGTTGATAATATGAATAAGAAATAAAAAATAAACTTTCTCTAAGTATTATGTTTCTCACTAACAGCATACAAATCTTCACGTACACCCGGCCCTGCTTCTAACCTTGCTTGACGTAACTCTTTCAAATGATAATTTACTGATTTGTGTGAGGCCTTAACATAATTTTCAAATTGTTCTGGTCCATCAAAACCTGCTACCTGCGTTAATGAATTAATGAACATAGTGTCATCAAGTGACGCTCCTGGCCAAAGTAAATCATGTTCAACAACTTGTCTATATACCTTTGTTCCAGGGTTAGGTGTCACAATTGCAAGTGATGCACTATCCGCTCCGCTGTTTTTAGCAGCCGAAATTGTACGCTCAATTTCTTCAACAGATTCTCCAGCATACCCAAAACTTGGCATTTTAGGATAACCAACTGTCCAAAATGAATGTGCATAAAGTCCAGCAGCTTTTGCGTTAGCGATCGCAACATTAATTGTTTCAAGTTTAAGCCCTTTACCAACTAATTCATCATGTACCCTTTGATCACCACTTTCACAAGCAACAGTTACTTGATAAAATCCAGCAGCTTTCATAGCTCCGTAAATTTCAAGTTGTACTCCACCTTCAACTGGTATTCCTCCAACACGTTTTTGGTGATATCCAGCATGTGTTCCGTTAGGAGTACTAATTTTCAAACCAAGTGGTTCTAATCGACGACAAAGTTCAAACAACTCGCTTTTTCGAGCAGTTAAAGTATCATCTTCGAATTGTACTTCTCCAATCCCATATTTCTTAACTCCTTCTTCGATTTCAGCAATAATATGATCAATTTCTCTCCACCTTACTTTCTTAGTCCAAGTCTGTGGAGTACTACAAAAACTACATCCTTCCGGACATCCTCTTGATGCCATCACAGGTAATACTAACCCACCTTCTGAATGAGGGTTATGCATTCTGTTAATTGAATGGTATCCAGCCATATTCACTAGATCTCTTGCTGGAAATGGCAATTTTTTCATATCAGGAAGTTGTGGACGTAAATTAATTTTGGATCCATATCTTCTATTATTCTTAGAAACTACTCCAAGCACCTTACTAACATCTTCTCCATTAGCCAGCATTTTAGCTACTTGCGGCCATGCAAAATCAACTTCACCATGCATTACATGATCAATTACTTGCCGCCCTTTACTATCAACATAGTCTAAATCTGCAACTCTACCGGTGAAGCGAGTAGCCTTACCAGAAGCAATCATTTGTCGACCATAAATAGCATCATTAACTGAATTAGAAACATTATTTCCACCAAAAACAACTGCTGCGTTTGGCATTACATCTTTGACCATCTCAGCAAGTCTCCTTGAGGAATTTGCCAGGTTTGCAAATAAAACTGAAACTCCAACTACGTCTGGTTGATAATCTGCAATCACACTATAAATATCATTATCATTTTGACCAATCACAATTGATCTCCCATCAGAATGTGGCACTCTATTATCCCATCCTTCAAGTGCACAGTCATGAATTTTAACATCTAGTCCATAATTTTCACGCATTACTGCAGCTGCAATCATTGGTCCAAGTGGTGGTTGAATCCGATTAATCCCGTTAGGTGACCCTCGAAGCTTTGGTGTAAGCATTAATACTCGTTTATTTGCCATGTAGAAATTTTAGAAATTATCATTTAAAAGTGTTGTGAACCCATATCTTTTAAGACGAAGGTTCAACTGATGGTTCAACAGAAGCCAAATCTTCATCTGATTCCAAATCCTCAGAACCGGAATCCAAATCATTTGATTTTTCTACATTAGATTTGGAATCTTTACTAATTTCCGGCATATCTTTCACACAAAGTATTTGAAAAGCATTCTTTGTATGACTACGTGTCCAAAGCTGACTAACATCAGAAATTATTTGCCAAAAAAACCATGGTTTCCACTTAATTTTAGCATATTCTCCTCGAAAAATTTTATGCCCATGAATTCCAAGCACTCGGTACCCCCGCTTTTCCATCTCCTCAATTTCCCAGCCAGATTTGTGAACTTGCCAAGCATTATTGTCATACTCTCCTTGTGGCAAAAATCCATTTGGAGTATAAATTATTACTCGCTTTGATGCAATTTTTTCCATGTGTTCAAGCAATTTCCAACCATCTTCTTTTTCAAAGTGTTCAATCACATCAGATGCTAAAACACATTCATAGGTGTTAGGTAAAAATCTTTCACCAATATCAAACAAATCCATCTGGTGATATTTTTTATGAATCCCTTTTGCCTGTGAAGTTTCAATTGATGGTAAAAAGCCATCTACTCCCTCACAATGAAGTTGATTAGAAAAATTTTGAATAGGTGAATACGCTCCGCAACCAACATCTAATAGTGTCTTACAATCTCCCACAGCCAGACAAAGTTCAGTTCGGTAATCTGCAAATATTTTTACATAAAATCTATCGTAAAACCATTTTGCTACCTTGCGTAATTTTTTTAAAACCATTTTTTATACAAGAATATCTTTTTCCTATTTAAATTATTTTTTATTCTCAAGTAATCAATCCAAAATCCAAAAATACCTTTTTTAACTCCTTAGCAACTGAAGAAATGTCAGATTTTTCTAAGAATGCATGGTATCCAGCAGCCGCAATTTTCTCACGCAGTTGATTATTATTTGCAAGCAACAATATTTTTTCAGCAATGTCAGAGCCATCTGCAAATTTGGCTCCTAAATATTCTTCCCCTTCAACAAATAATTCACCCATCGCATCCGAGTGTCCACTAAGTACACAAGCATGCATCACCATACCTTTGTAAACTTTACAAGGAATAACTCTTTTTGCTTTATCTGTATTACCAAAAATTCCCAAATAGATAGTAGATTTATGAATATAATTTTGTAACTCTTCCTCTTTAAAATCAAAATTAAATTTCACATTATTTAATCCCAATTTTTCTGATAGTGCCACCATCTCTTTACGTTGCTGACCATCTCCATAAAATAAAAATTCCACATTATTGGCTTCTGGGTTCTTTTGTAAGATCGCAGCAGCCTCCAACAAATACTCAACTCCATGTAATGGGATATATGTTCCGTTGTAAAACACAATACACTTTTTATCCTTTTTAGGCAGATTATCAGGGTCCACTGGATGTTCACGGCTATCAGACCCGATTAAAACTCGATAATATTTATTATTAAATAAAGAACGACTATACTTCTTTATAGATTTCTTTGCTTTCCATATATTTTCTTCAAAATAGTTAATATGTGAATTCGTGTCAAGTAAAGCAGCATCAGATAACAAAACCACAACCAGATCAAATAGTTTCAGCAATCTTCCCTTAACAGATTTACTAGAGACTAATTTTCTATCTTCAACTTGGGTGTTGTAAGTTGAGATAAACACATCTGCGATTAATGGTTTTCTAAGCATGATTGAACATAATTTAGCTACCAATAGATCAGTCTTACATCTTGAAGACACAAATAAAGCATCAAAAGTGTTTCTTTTACTAAAGCAATATTTAATCAATTTCAACTGTCGAAGTATCCAGTTTGATTTTTGCTCGAAAAAAGATATCTTGCAACCGAGATGTTCCATCCCATATATCAAAAATTTATCTCTAGCAAAAGTAATATTATCATTTTTTTTCCTTTCGATTAACATTAAGATTCTTGAATCCATTTTACGAGTATCAATTCATAAGATTTAAATAGCTTGTGCATCAAAAATTGCTACATAAACAAAGAGATTTATGGAGAAAAAACAATGTTTCAAGAAGAAAATAAGTCAGCAGATTCCTTAAACAATTCAGCAGATCAGCCTAGTGATCAAACAAATAATCAAGCAAATATTCAACAAGAATTCTCAAACGCCAAAGTTACAATTAATGTAGATGGAAAAGAACTAATTTTCAATAATGCTAATATTTCAAAAGTTCAATCTAATGGGCAAGAAACCTTTCAAATTAGTCAACTTCGAAAAAAGAAACGAATATTTATCACCGGAGTTGCAGGGTTTCTTGGAAGCCATTTAGCAGACGCACTTCTAAAACAAGGTCATGAAGTTGTTGGTTGTGATAATCTAATTGGTGGTTACATGGACAATGTGCCTGATGAAGTAGAATTTTATCAAGTGGATTGTAGGTATCTAAATACCATGAATAAATTAATGAAAGGTTGTGACATCGTTTACCATACAGCTTGCACAGCCTATGAAGGTTTATCCGTTTTTTCTCCGCATTTAGTTTGTCAAAATACTAGTCAAATCTCAGCTACTTTAATCACAGCTGCGATTACCAATAAAGTGAAAAGATTTGTTTATTGTTCATCAATGGCAAGATATGGAACCCAAGATGTCGTTCCATTCACTGAAGACATGACTCCAAAACCACAAGACCCGTATGGGATTGCAAAATACGCTTCAGAACTATTATTAAAAAATCTTTCAGAAGTACATGGGATGGAATATGTCATTGCTGTTCCTCACAATATTATCGGTCCAAGGCAAAAATATGATGACCCTTACAGAAATGTAGCATCAATTATGATCAATTTGATGCTTCAAGGAAGACAACCAATTATTTATGGTGACGGTGAGCAAAAAAGATGTTTCTCATTTGTTGAAGATGATATTGACTGTCTACTGCAGTTAGGATTCAAAGATGGGCTTAATGGTGAAATTATTAATATTGGTCCAGATGAAGAGTTTATCTCAATTAATGAACTAGCAAAAACAATTGCTGAGCTACTCAACTTTGATTTAAAACCAATTTTCATGCCAGGTCGTCCACAAGAAGTGAAGTTGGCTTCATGTAGTGCTAATAAAGCAAGAAGATTGTTCAACTATTCAACCAAAGTCACATTAAGAGAAGGTCTTCAATCTATGATTGATCATATTAAGGCTAAGGGCGCAAAGAAATTTCGATATCACCTTGATTTGGAGATCATTAATGAGAAAACTCCTAAAACTTGGAAAAATCGATTATTTTGATCATTTTTTTATTCTTTTTTATTCTTTTTTTATTAACTAAAATTCATCTAAACTTCTAAAAAATAATCCTAGTTACAATAATCTTATAAAGATAATTTTGTGCAAATATGTTGAGTTTTGGTGTTTTATGGCGAAAAAAGAAAATAGTCAAGATAATTTTCCAGGAATTGAAGAGATAAAAACTGTCAACATAGAAAAAAATCTCCCTGATTTCAAAATAGATATTTCTAATCCAATTGTAAAAACCGTTAAAAGTAAAACTAAATCCAATAATCCAATCATCTCTCAACCGAAACATTCAAGTGAGAGTCATAAAATAAACCAAAATCCAAAAAAAACTGATTCAAAAAAATCTAAACCAAGTAAATTAAATTCCAAAATCAATAATATCTTCACCTTTTTAAAAACCAAGTTAATCCTTGATCATTATAATTTAGCATTTTTAATCATTTTAACATTAACAGTTTTATTTCATTTGAAGTATTTCTCAATAGAAAGTATTTGGAATGATTCTGCGGTTCATTTGTGGTTTGCAATTGAGGCTGTGACTGAACCAATAGCTTCATTTTTTTCAATTAATTACTATCTTGGTGATTATGCAATTCCGCAAACACTTACTGCATTTTATTATTTATTCACTAACAAAATATTTTTAGCAGGAAAATTAATGGCACTAACTTATGCTGTTTTAGCTTCAATATTAATATACATCATTGGAACAAAACTTAGAAATAAGTTTACTGGACTTATAGCAGCTATATTGTTTGGATTTAATCATGCTTTCCTACATTATTCCATTAGACCACTTGGAGACGCCCCACTAGCTGTTAGTGTGATATTTTTCTTTTACTGTTTGATTAGAACAGAAAGTATGCCAAAGGACCATTCGTCATCTTTTGAGTTCAAAGATTTACTAAAAATTCAAAATTATAATATAAAATCCATTACTGAAAAAGTTAAGGGTTTATCAATCAATAAAATTACTCAATCAAAATTATTTTGGGGAATATTAACAGGGATTTCTTTATTGGCAACAATGTTGCATAAAGTTCAGGCTTCAATTTTAGTATTAAGCATCCCAATATATATGATCATTTTCAAACGAAAAGAGATGTTCAAAGACAAAGGAATCTTCGCAACCTGGTTCATCCCAGTGTTTGGTGTGATTGCAGTTCATATTGTAGCCGTTACTTTTTTTGGCAAAAATCTTTTAGGTAGACTCTTTGGGTTAATGGCTCAATTTAGGGGCATGCCGTTTGGTTTAGAAGCATTAGGGAGAATTCAAGGAATGTTTTCTTGGTACCTAATTCCATTCATTTTTGTAGGATTGTTATTTGTAATCTTATACAAACAGAAAAAATTTTATCCACTTATTACCATGAGTATTTTTTACTGGTTATATTTTGAAATCAATGTTGATCATACTCAAGAGAGATATATGTTACCAATTCTTGCAGTTGGAATATTACTTGCAGCTTTTGCAATAGAAGAGTTGAGCACAATTATCTCTAACTTCTCACACAAGAAACTCAAAATGCCAGTTGCTATATTGATAACTATTTGTATAGTGTTCCAATTTTTAGCTATTGCTGTTCCATTAATTGATTATAATTCATATGGATATTTAGGTTTAGAAGAAGCAGGTGATTTTCTACAAGAAAACATGGGTGAGAATGACATACTCTTTGCCGGTTCTCCAAGGATGATGAGACCTTTTACTAATATGGAATTCTATAGTAACGGTGCAGTTGATAGTCCGTTAAGAGGTGGTGATTTGTATTGGCTTCGTGGTGAGAGGTATCATGAAAATTTTAGAAACTTTGATCATTGTGATGAAGTGGTTAATCCTAACGCACAAGAAAATTTTGAAACAGACATTGCCAATTTTACAACAGAACACACAATCTGGTTAGAGATTGATATCTGGGAGTACACCCAACCTAGGTGGTATTATGATCATTGTGGTGGAAGTAGACTACAACAAGATAGTTTAGATTACTTCACTTCACTTGGTTTTGAATTAGTTCATTATGTTATCAGAGATGTTGGTCCAGGTGAAGCAAATAGGAATGTCCCAGTTATTTTTGTATTCAAAAAAGAACAATCTGAATAAAATATTTGACATAAATTTAAACAGGCAAATTTAAACACACATATTTATAATATAAAGAATAAAAACAAAATAATATAATCATGGAGATAATATGGAAGAAAATATTCCAACAGAAGAAAAGAAAAGCTTGAATCATTTTAATGATTTTAAAAAAAAGCTTACAAAATTATTCTCTACCCTATCAAAAGACTATTATTTTCTCACTTTTCTGATAATTTTATCTTTAGCGATCGTATTTAGACTCAAATATTTTTCTATGGAGAGTATCTGGAATGATGCTGCAGTACATCTTTGGTATTCATTCAAAGCAGCAACTGATCCTCTTTCAATGATATTCAATATTGATTATTATACTGGAGATTATGCCTTACCACAAACTATTACTGCAGTTTATTATTTATTTATTAGAGATATCTTTGTAGCTGGAAAATTAATGGCATTAACCTATTCAATTGTTGGGATTACATTTATGTATTTCTTAGGAAAAGAGTTAAACGGAAAATTTACTGGTTTGATTGCAGCAACTTTATTTGCATTTAATCATATATTTTCATTTTATTCAGTAAGACCACTCGGTGACGCCCCAGTAACTGTAAGTTTAGTCATTTTTCTATATTGTCTAATTAGATTTGAGAAATCAAAAAATCCAGAGATTACAAAGTTAACAGATGTAGAGGAAATAAAGGAAGAAACAGTAAAAAAAGAAACAAAAGATTTAATCGATACTCATCCAGAAAAAGAAAATTTAGAATTAAACAGTGAAGCAGAAAATAATCAAGATTCAACTGAAGCTGTAGTTCAGACAAAGAATGCATCGCAGGTTACACACAAACATAAAATTAAATCAGATCATGAAAATAATAAATTAAACTTAAAATCCTTTAATTTAAACTCCATTAACTTAAAATCCATTACTTTGAAATCTGTTAAAGCTTGGACTACAAATAATCCTAGGTACTATTGGGCCTTTCTAACTGCAATCTCTTTGATTGCAACTTTATTTCATAAAATGCAAGCAGTTCTATTTATTTTAGGATTTTTCATCTACAACATTCTAATAAAAAGACAAAATATGTTCAAAGATAAAGCTGTTCTAATCTCCTGGCTAATTCCAGTTGGGACTGTAATATCAGCTCATTTAATTGCAAATACTTTTTTTAACGCAAATTTACTTGGGCGTTTATTTGGTTTAATGACTCAGCAAAGAGGAATGCCTTTCGGTTTAGAAGCTTTGGATCAGTTAAAATATATTCTTGGAACATATTTGATAATCCTTTTCATAATAGGGTTAATATTTACTTTCATATACAAACAAAAAAAGATCTATCCGTTATTGATAATTGGATTTACATATTATCTTTATTTTGAAACTAGTGTCGATCATACACAAGACCGTTATATGCTTCCTCTTCTTTCAATTGCTGTATTGCTAGCCGCATTTGCAATTGAAGAAATCTCTTCTATTGCATCCAAATTTTCCACAAAACATGTTAAAGTAATTTTAATTGTTATAATTACTTTATTCCTGGCAATTCCATCTTACACTGTTGCTGACCAGATTATTGAAGCAAGATCAATGTCTTATGCTGGGTTACAAGAGGCTGGAGACTTTCTAATGGATAACATGGGTGATGATGATTTATTGTTTTCCGGGTCTCCTAGAATGATGCACGCTTTTTCAGGAGTAGATTATTACAGTGAAGGAGCTCTTGATAGTCCGATACTTGGTGGTAATTTATATTGGCTCAGAGGCGAAAGATATCATGAAAATTTTAGAGACTATGATTATTGTGATCAAGTGTTAAACTCTAATGGTCAACAAAATTTTGAAAAAGATATGAAAAATTTGAGTGCTGACAATACAATCTGGTTAGAGATTGATATTTGGGAATATACTCAACCAAGATGGTATTATGATTACTGCGGTGGAGAAAGGTTAACCCAAGGCAGTTTAGATTATTTTTCATCCGTTGGGTTTCAACTACAACATGTTGTTGTAAGAGATCTTGACACTAGTGAAGCCGTTCAAGAGAGTACAATTATATTCATCTTCAAACTAGATCAAGGCTCATTTGTTCCTTCTATAATCTAGTTAATTAACAATTAGTTAATATCACAAATTATTAAAAATAAAATATTAAAATAAAATATTAAAATAAAAAAAACATGAATAAAATGTCACAAACAAAGACAAAACAAAAACCCTTCGCAACAGTACAAGTTGATCTTGATGGTCTTTGGACTAATCTTGGATATTATGGGCACGAAGCTCCAATTTCACCTGACCCAGTTTTTATGTCTTCAATTCCAAGGTTCATTAAACTGTTTGACAAATATAACATCAAAGCCACATTTTTTACTATTGCAAAAGATCTTGAAGACCCAGAAAAAGCAGAGTTGATCAGACAACTTCATAGCTCTGGACACGAAATTGCAAATCATACATACGATCACCCCTTTGGATTTAGATCCCTTCCAATCGAAATTCAAAAAAATCAGATTCAAAAAGCACATCAACTGATCAAAAAAACAATCGGAGTTGATCCCGTTGGATTCAAAGCCCCAGGTTACGATGCCAACGCAGCCACTATAAATCTGTTAGAAACACTTAATTATCAATACGATTCATCAGTAATTCCGACTTGGTCTTATCCTTTAATTCTCAAAACTTACGCATTTCTAACTAGAACAAAAAGCCCAAGTCATGGACCAAAAGCAATTTGGGGTCTTGCTAAAAATAGAATATATTCTCCAAACAGCAAAAAGGAATGGAAAGAAACCGTTCGTGAAAGAAAGATCAAAGAGTTTCCTTGCACTGTTGCACCAATTTTTAGATTTCCTATTCACGCAACCTTCGCCTTAAAACTTGGCAGCCCATTCATTATCCCAACCCTTTGGCTCACAAAACTACTTTGCCAAGATATTAATTATGAATTTCATGCAGCTGATCTTTCTGACACAGTTGATGACAAAAGACTTGCCCATCTAAAGGGACACCCAGTTGAGCTTAGGATCAACAGAATCGAAACTGTGCTTAAAATTCTGACCAGAACCCATGAGATTATTCCTTCAAAAGAGTATATCAATCAGAAATCAAAAAATAAGCAAGAATAAAATAGAAATCCGAAAATTGGCTATCCCTCGGAACAGAACTCTGGGGTATTAAACCCAAGAAATAATCCACAAATTCATTAAGCTTAAAAACAGAGAATCAAAAAAATTAGTATGAATATCAAAATTCTAGAACCAAGCGAATATGATGATTATTCTAAATTTATCAGTCAGAATAGTTCTGCCCAGTTTGAACACAGCCTAACATGGGCTAAAATTCTACAAGATAATTTTAAACATAAACCAATAAATTTTATTGCAAAAGATGACGCTGGGATAATTCAAGCTTGCATTGTTTTATTTGAGTGTCAAGGTTTTTTTGGTCCAAAAAATCTTATCTCCAGTCCATATTCAATTTTCACAAATATTCTTGCAAATAATTCAGAAAGCAAAACTGAATTAATCAAAAAGGCAATTGATCACTGCAAAGATCAAGAGTTAGGATTTTTACAAATTCGCAGTCAGCATCAAGATCAAATATTCAATTCAGTTAATTTAATTGAAAAAAAAAATGTATTCAACATGTCTTTAAAATTAGATTCAGATATTAACATCACCTGGAAAAAGCTTCCAAAAAGCAGCATTCGTTGGGGCATCAAAAAAGCTGAAAAAAGTAAAATTTCATTTAGTAAAGGAGTTGCTCCAATGCATTTGGATCAATTTTACAATTTATTTTTAAGCACTAGAAAACATCGAGGAGTTCCAGCTTATCCTAAAAAATATTTTCAAGATATTATTAACGGTTTTGGTAACAATAGTTCATTTGATTACCAAGAATCCTCAAAAGCAAAAGATCATAGTGATGTCAAAATTTATATCACTTACCACAATGAAGACCCAATAGCTGCAATTTTTTTAATCTATTACAATTCAGAAATGCGTTACTTCGCAGCTGGTGCAACTTACAACCGCGAATTACTTTCCATGCAACCATACCATTTAATCATGTGGGAGGCAATCAAAGATGCAACTGAACAAGGATACAAAGTATTCAATTTAGGTGGTGCAACTACTTCAACCAATAATGGTGGCCTATTAACTTTCAAAAAACGTTGGTCTGATACTATTGAAGAAATCCCCTATTACTATTATCTTAATAACACAAAAAAAATTCCAAATACTGAAGAATCCGGTTTCATCAAGATAGCAACTAAGATCTGGAAAATTCTCCCATCTCCAATTATCAACCAGATAAGCCCATTAATTATCAAAAGGTTCAATTAAAATAGTACTAAAAGAGCTATTTAACAAAAATCCTGAAAGTAAGAACTATCTTTAAATTTTCTTATCTTAATTTTTGAAAATGAAAAACGTATTCCAAGAAAAATTCATTCCGAGCTACGATATACACATTTATACGATTTTCATTTAACAAGATTCTTAAAGGCAAATGTGCCAATTCACAATATGTTAGAAGTTAGGTTAATGAAAGAGTCAGATCACACAAAATATGGTCTTTTTCTAAAAAATCATCCAGATTCACTATTCGAACACAGTTTAGCAGTTCGTGATTTGATTCAAAAACATTTCAAATTCACTCCTAAATATTTAGTGGCAATTGATGATATGCTTAAAATTCAAGGAATTCTTCCTTTATTTGAAGCAAAAAGTTTCGTTGAAGGAAAACGTTTAGTCTCAATTCCATTTTTTCCTTTTGGTGGAATTCTTGCAGACACTGTAGAAATAAAAAAGCAACTTATTGATGCTGCAATTAAAATGGCAGATGACTATTTGTTCTTAGAAATCAGGCAACGTGGAGGATTAAATTCTGAAATTGAAACTTCACTAAAAGATCAATATCCAGAAAATTTCGCCAAACAAACACCAATCACTGACTTCTTTATTGATTTCCATCAAAGCCTAGAAGATACTTGGTCTAATTTACACCCTGAAATCCGAAAACATATCAAAAAAGCAACAAATAATAATTTAAAATTTGAAATCAAAAATGACAACGAATCTCTGGAAATTTATTATGATTTATATTTAAACACTAGAAAAAAACGCGGAGTTCCAGCTTGGCCAAAAGCTATATTCTCTCAAGCACTCAAAACCACAAATTCAAAAATAGCTATAATCTACAAAGATGACCAAGCAATTGTTGCTGGATTTTTTCATTTTCATGGAAAAGAAATTCTCTATGGTTTTAGTGGAGCAGATTACAGCAAGTTACATCTTAGGCCTTATTTTTTACTTGTATGGAAAATGATTCAGTACGGATTCAAACATGGTTATACTCACATTGATTATGGTGGATCTTCAAAACAGTTAAATGATGGAAAACTCACCGAATACAAAGAACGTTGGTGTAATAGAGAAGAAGAAATCCCTTACTATTACTATGCAAAAAATCCAAAAAATCTACCAAATTTAGACTCATCACTAAGTATGTACAAGTTATATGGGAAAGTTTGGAGTAAATTACCAAAATCTGTCATCAACCTTATCAGTCCACCAATTATTCGTCAGTTTAGTTAAATCATAATCTATAAAAAGAACAACAAAAAAAAACAAAAAAATAAAACAATGGTTTTCAAACAAAAATTAATCAAAAGGCTCAAAAAAAGAGTTGGGACTCAAAACGTTGAGCTATTCAGCTCTTGTCGTAATGCAATTTTTTGTCTAATTAAAATGTTAGACTTCAAAAAAGAAGATGAGGTTATCGTTCAATCATTTATTTGTGATACAATCCCTCAAACAGTTAATGAAGCAGGGGCAACCGCAATTGCAGTTGATGTTGATGAAAGTACCTATAACCTTAGCGCAGAAAAAATCAAAAAACATCTAACTAAAAATACCAAAGCAGTAATTTTTGTTCACACTTATGGTAACCCCACTGGAATTCATGAAGTTAAAGCACTTTGTAAAGAACACAATTTAATTCTAATTGAAGATGTGGCACAAGCATTAGGCGCAAAACATCTTGGAAAACCAGTTGGTAGTATCGCAGATTACGCGGTCTACAGTTTAACCAAACAATTAGTAAACATTGGTGGCGGTGCCATGTTCAGTAATAATGATATTTCCAAAGCAGCAGAGATTAGAGATCAGCTGCACAAACCAGCACGTGCCTTCATCGATTATCCAAAAAGATTAATCGCATCGCTTTATGATGGTTACGGATTTATCCCTTCAAAATGGATGATTGATTATGCTAGAAACAGAGTGGATTTGAAATTAGTTTTAGCGCTTGATAGACATTTTAAATGTTCAGAAGTGGAAGCTTTCCTATCATTGATTCAACTATATTTGTTGGATTCCAGTATCAAACGCCGAAAGCGAAACTTCGAGTATATTCAAAAGTATGTCAAAACTCAAGAGATTGAAACTACAGCAGATTCTGCATATACTTATTTGTCATTTCGTTTTCCAAATAAAGAAGTTAGGGATTTAGCTGTGAAGGATAATTTTTATTTTCTTCCACCGTGGAAGGGAACAGCGATTGGAGATAAACTTATTTTCGCACCTAATAATCCATATTTCCCAAATTTTATTATTCGGGGTTTTTGTAAGTCTTATAGAAAGGCTTTTAATCAATTTAACAGTAAATAAATATCAATGCCCCTATGGTGTAATGCTAACACATGTCCTTTGTAGGGATAAGCTCTTGGTTCAATTCCAGGTCGGGGCTCCATTTAAACAAATTAAAAAAAAAAATAACAATAATATCAATCATACAACAACATGGCAACATTTCACAAAATAACTTGGCAAGAATTTGAACAGATCAAAAAGATTCTCGAAACCTACAGCACAATGGATTTAGTTTCAGCTGAACAAAAAGAAATTTTAAGCAAATTAATTGAAAAATGCCAAGCTCCATCAAAAATGCAAAAAGTCTCAATTGAAACTATTAGCCAAAATGAAATGCAAAAAATTGTTGCAATTGTTGATATGTGGCCAACATTATCTATCCAAGAGACAGCATCCAAAGATAACAAATTACTCTCAACTAAACTTCAAAAGTCATATTACAAAGAATATAATGTAAAGGCATTACATTCTTAATAACATTAATCAAAAGAAAATTAGCAAATGGAAGACAACACAAAAGGAATTGTTTTAGCTTTAATTACTACAGCAATAGTGTCAATCGCCCAAATTCTTCTAAAACTTGGAAGTGAAAAATTCAATATTACTTCAGTTCAAGGTATCTTGAGTCAGTTTACAAATTATCATTTAATCATTGGTGGATTTCTCTACGTTGGTGGCGCAGTCCTATTGATCATGGCTTTTCGTTATGGTGAACTTTCGGTTGTCTATCCAATTATGGCTTCAAGTTATATTTTTGTAACTTTATTATCAGCCAAATACCTTGGTGAGATAATTACCGGACCAAAGGTGGCTGGACTAATTATGATCTTCATTGGAGTGTTATTTATTGGCAATAGTGGAAAAGCTGGTGAAAAATTTGTAAAAACCAATCAAAAAAAACTATCAACTAAAGGTGATCAATAATGGATCCAATGTACAAAGGTTTATTTTTTATTTTAATTGCATCAATCATCGGAGCGTTTGCAACTCTAAATTTCAAAAAAGGTTCAGCTGAAAAAATTTCAATTTATAATAAACATCTAATCAAAGCAGTTTCCCTATCAGTTTTCTCATTCACATTCTATATCTATGCTCTGCAAACAGCGCCACTTACCTTCATTTATCTAACAGCTTCAATTAGTTATATTTGGACTATTCTTTTGGCAAAGTATGCACTTGGAGAAGATATTAATCAGTTTAAGAAAGTAGGAATATTTTTGATAGTGTTTGGTATCATTGTAATGAATCTATGATATTATTACAAATCCTAAATCTCCTCTCTTGTGACCATTATAAATTCCACTAACAAAATGTTCAAACACTTCAAAGTGATCATGATACACATATGTAACTTTTTGTATTCCAAATATTTCAGGGCTAGCTGATAAAAATGCTAATTCCTTTAATAAATAAAAAACACCTTCATCAATTGCATCTTCAATTGCAATAGCTTCCCTCAGCTTATTTTTTAGAACCTTTCTCGTTGTTTCTCTTACTTCTTGTCTAAATTTATTACTCCCCTCATATAATGATATGATTTTCTGCAATTCTTTATTGTGAGATGCATGTTGATCTATCTCTTTTTCCCATTCAATCAGTTTAACATCACCAACTAACCCACTAATAGTACTCAAAGAATGATTTTTTAAGGTATTTCCACTTAATCTAGCTTTTTTTTTAGCTTTAAAACAAGAATACCCTAAAGCCTTGTAACTATGCTCCATCGGTTTATCAGCAACCATTATTCTCACTTGTGAAAACTTACTTGCGCAAAACTTTAGCAATTCATTTATGGTTCCTTTCTTGAAATAGCTATTACCTGGACTCATACCAACAATAGCCAAACCTCCTTCTTGAAGTACATCATATCCATTTTCAAATGCTAATCCAGATAATTTTTCTGTTATATTCATTTTGTTCAATTACTATTATAACCAAACATTATAATAAACAGATTGACTGATTTTAAGAAATATGAGGAAGATTTATATCTATGTCCCACATTATTATTAAAATGGACAAAAAAGACCTGCAAATCATGGAAATATTTGCACAAAATTGTAGAATCCCACACACAACTATTGCTCAAGCACTCAAAATTTCAAAAGATACTGTTTCTTACAAAATAAAAAAATTGGAAAAATCAAAATTTATCAAAGAGTACATTCTTTTCGTTGATTCCAGAAGGTTAGGATTCACCAGATACCACATTTTAATCAAATTTGATGCTGGAATTAAAGACAAACAGAAATTATATGATAAAGTTTCCAAACATAAATTTGTGATGTGGGTTAATTCTTTTATTGGAAGATACGATTTACAAATAATTATTGATGCAACTAATAGTTTTCATCTAAATCAGATAAGAGAAGAATTATTCGAATTCTGTGATAACAAAATAAAAGAATACTTCATTTTAACACATTTATCTGATCTAGAGTTCACTCAGTTAAATCCAATCCTGGATTTAAAAACTAAATTTCAAAAAAAACTAGATCATTCCTTTAGTTCTCTTTTGACAACTAGAAATTTTCCAGTTAAACCAAACTTTGAAAAATATGACTTTACAAAGACAGATTGTGATATTATGAACATTTTGGCTGATAATCCCAAAGAATCATTGATTAACATTGCTAGAAAATTAGGCATTGATCGCAATACTGTGAAGAAAAAAATAACTCTCCTAATAAAAAATAAAGTTATTCTAAACTTTGGCGGAATTCCTAATTTATCCAAACAAGGATTCGTAACATATTACTTACTGGTGAGAGTTAATCAAGGTACAGCGCTTAATGTTTTAAAAAAACCATTTTCAAAATTACAGAATATTTTTTATGCAGGAAAAATGATTGGAGACTATGATATGATTCTTTATCTAAACGCCAGAAATCCACAAGAGCTAAATTCAAGCATTGAATTATTTAAATCTGAAATTGAAAGTCATATAATACATTATGATCTACTTGTCCAAGATAAAGTTCATTACTGGAGACAATTTACTGAAGGAATTTATGAATATTTAATAAAATGAAACCAACCCAAATCAACAATTTTTCTGATCAACAGTTTCCGGACCACAAGCTTTACGCATAATTCCAAACTGACCTGAAATTCTCATCCAAGTTAATTTGAAAATAAAAAAGAAATGACTACGAATTACCTGTAAAAGTCGCATTTTACTCTGGCCATACTTTCGTACATTCAAAACATCTGGATATTCTTTAACTTTAAATCCAATCAGAAGTGGATAAATTATCAATTCCGCTGTTGCCAAAAAATCATTTGAAATAAAAGGAATCTTCTTTGCGATATGTTTTTTCTGTACTCTGAACAAAGCTGTAAAAGTATGAATTCTAGAAAATGTTAAAATTTTATAGATAGTTGTGATGCATTTACTCAAAAAAATACGATATTTTGGCACATTCAAAACTCCACCTTTTGGATGATATGGTGACGCTGTTACGATATCAGTCTCATCGTCAAGCATTTCAAGCATTTCAAAAATCCCTTTTGGACTATAAGTACAATCTGAATCCATTGTGACAATAATATCTCCACATGCTGCTTCAAACCCTGTTCGAATTGCTTGACCCAAATTCTGATTAACTTTATGTGGAATAATTTTCACATAATCTCGATGCCCAAACGTGTTCTCAAGTAACTCAAGAGTTTTATCCCGGCTTCCGTCATCAACAAATAATAATTCCAGATCATATGTTTCTTGTAATTTCAAAATAATTGGATCAATTTGTTCCTTCAGATATATAATTCCCAGCTCTTCGTTATAACATGGAATAATGATAGAAAGTGACTTTTTAGTAGATCTTTCAGAAGAATCAGATAAATCAGATGATTCTTTAGTAGGTTTAGAACTTGCAAAAATTTCTACATCTTGATTCTCTGTTTCACTTAACATAGTTACTTTTTTGCTCGATTTTTATTTAAAGATTTCTAGTGTGATTATCCATTTACTAACCCTATTCCATAACACTAATAAAGCTACTTTTAACCCAAAATCACATGAAAATCATCACAATCCTTGGGACCAGGCCAGAGATCACTAAACTCTCACCACTTCTCCCACTGCTAGACCAACATTTCACTCACAAAGTAATCCATACTGGTCAACATTACGATTACAACATGGACCAAGTCTTCTTTGAACAGTTAAAACTTAGGCAACCAGATTATAATCTTAACATCGGAAAAGCCAACTTAACTCATGCTCAGCAAACAGCTCAGATGATGATCAAGATAGAAGAAATACTCCTAAGCGAAAAACCAGACTGGGTGCTTGTTTTCGCAGATCCAAATACACCTCTAGCTGGTGCAATTGTGGCATCGAAACTTAACATCAAATTAATTCATATGGAAGCTGGTTGTAGGTCTTTCAACAAAAAAATGCCAGAAGAGATCAATCGAATTCTTTGTGATCATATGGCAGATTTAATGTTAGCTCCCGACAATGTTGCAAAAGAAAATCTTCTAAGAGAAGGACTAGATGAAAAAACAATTCATGTTGTAGGATCAACTGCAATTCCCGCAGCTAGAAGAAACGCAGCCTTTGCAACCAATTCAACCACAATTCTAAACGACCTTCAACTTCAAAAGCAAAATTATTTGATGCTCACAATCCACAGGGCCGAAAATACCAACAACACAATCAGGCTTAAAGATATGATTGAAGCTATCAACCAAATCGCAGAACAAACAAAAATAGTATTTCCAATTCATCCCAGAACCAAAAAAATTTTGGCTAAAGAACAGATCCAACTTTCAAATAAAATCAAAATAATCGAACCACAAGATTATCTCAACTTTCTAACTTTACTCTCAAATGCAACAGCAGTTATGAGTGATTCTGGTGGAGTGCAAGAGGAAGCTGCAGCTCTTAATGTCCCATGCCTTGTACTTCGAAACGAAACTGAGTGGACTTACCTAATTGATATGGGAAAAAATCTAATGCTCACAACTGACAAACAAAATATAATCACAAAAACAATCGATTTACTTCAAAATCCAAATAAATTACAAACAATGCGTGATATTCCACTTGAAAAAAATATGGATGTTGCTGAAAAAATAATTGAGGTTCTAAAAATGCAAAATAATCAAACAGCAAATAATCAACAATCATCTGGTTATCAATATAACCAAACAACTTCAACCACAACAAATCAAGTTCCAACAGAATCCTTAACCCTTACAGGAAAAACTGTTGTAGTAACTGGTGGTGCAGGTTTTGTAGGTTCACATCTAGTTGATAGAATCTTAAAAGACAATCCAAAAAAAGTAATTGTTCTTAGTAACTTCTTTTTAGGAAATCCAAAAAACCTAACTGAAGCTATGAAAAATCCAGCCTTCGAACTTCGAAGATGTGATGTAACTGATTATGAACCACTTGAAAATGTGTTTAATGATAACGAAGTTGATGTAGTTTTCAATTTAGCAGTAATTCCACTCCCAACTAGTTTAGTAATGCCTGAATGGTCTATTCGCCAAAATGTAGAGATGACATTAAATGTTTGTAAACTTCTACGTCTAAAAAAATTCAAAACTTTAATTCAGTATTCCAGTAGTGAAGCTTGTGGTACTGCAAGAGAAGTTCCTATGGTTGAAGAATACAGATTAGATCCTGAAACTCCTTACGCAGCATCCAAAGCTGCAACCGATCACATCGCACTAAGTTATCATCACACATTCGGTTGCGATGTTACTGTAATTCGTCCTTACAATCAGTATGGTCCAAGACAAAATGCTAAAAAATATGCTGGGATCATTCCATTAATGGTTGGAAGAATGAGAAAAGGTTTACCTGTACATGTCTTTGGTGACGGAGAACAAACTCGTGACTTTTTACATGTCTTTGATACTGTTAATGCAACTGTTGAAGTTTACAAAAATCCTAAAACTCGTGGTCAAGTAATTAATATCGCCTCTGGAAAAGAAGTGAAAATCAAAGATTTAGTTTATGCAATTGCTGATCAAGTAGGTTATCCAAGGTCTAATGTTGAACAGAAGCCAGAAAGAATTGGTGATGTTAGACGACATGTTGCATGCACCAAAAAAGCAAAAGAACTACTTGGCTGGGAGCAATCAATTCCTTGGGAACAAGGTTTGCGCGATACAGTTCAGTGGTATTTAGATCATCCTGAGGTTTTCAACTAATGATTCACCCAACAGCTCAGATTTCTGAAAACAGTTTGATCCCAGAATCAGCGAAGGTTTGGCACTGGGCACAAATCCGTGAAGAAGCAAGTATTGGAGAAAATTGTATCATCGGAAAAAGTAGTTATATTGGTGCCAATGTTTCACTTGGAAACAATTGCAAAGTTCAAAATAATTGTTCTATTTATCAAGGGTCAAAAATCGAAGACGGAGTATTCATCGGACCACATTGTATTTTAACCAATGATAATAATCCAAGAGCGATTAACCCAGATGGAACAATCAAAGTTGGCAGCAACTGGGATATAGAAGGTGTTACAATTAAACAAGGTGCAAGTATTGGGGCAAGGAGTGTAATTCTCCCTGGCATCACAATTGGAAAATGGGCACTAGTTGGTGCAGGTTCAGTTGTAACAAAAGATGTTCCTGATTTCGCTCTTGTTTATGGAAATCCTGCAAAGCAGTATGCTTGGGTTGATGAGAGTGGTAAACGTTTAGATAAGCATCCTTTTTTCTGAGTTAAAATATGGACTCTATCAAAAAATCTAAAATTGTAAAACATTAGTCATAATCTATGAATGTATAGTTTTAGTAAGTATTAAATACTCTATTTCATTCTTTAACAATTGTGTTGAAGTTTTTATTCGACATTCATACAAAAATAAAAGATTTAGTAAATAAGAGGTGTTAAAATGAGAAAAAATGAATGGATAGTTTTAGTATTAACCATGATTGTTGTGATGGGAGTTGGCGCTTATATGGGTGGCAGTTTAGAATTAGGAAATGATGTATCTACAGGAGAAGCATTTGCTGCAAGTACAAGTCCTGATAACACAAAAGCAAGCAGACTTAGTGTTGAAAGAGTGGTTGCAGGAACAATTGATGATGTACCTGAAGGAAGTAATTGTGGAGATGAAGCAAGTTTATGCAGAGATACTGTGAGATTAGAAGAAAATTTGTGCTATGATATGGTTAGTGCATGGTTAGCTACCTGTTATGTTGCAGCAGATGGAGACACTGACAAAAGGTCCAGGTGTGACAATACTGCTTTTAGAGCATACGATGACTGTGATTCACTGTCTAAAACAAAATATGCTGCCTGCACACAAAAATTTTATGATTGTCATGATCAATAATTTTTTTTATCTTTTTTTTTTATAATTTCTTAATATCTTTCTTTTATATATAAAATTCAATTAGATTTAAGTTTGCCTTGTCCACAGATTTGTCACTCACAAGAGATAAACTTATAAAACTGGTCTAATATTGATAACTAATGAACATGAACTTAGCTAGACTGATCCCTTTAGGGCTGTGCTTATATCCACATAGTATCTCATATGATTCAACCATTATTTATCAATCAAAGATAAAACCATATGTTCAAAAAGACAAAATCATACCAAGATCAAAGAATCAAACAGAAATTCCTAAACTACCAGATAATATTCTTGAAGAAGATTTGCAAACACATTTAATCAATGCAAGAGAACATTATTTTGATAACACAGCATATGTTGATTTTCCAGATTATGTTGATGTACTAGCAGATTATTTTGAATTGTATGCTCAAAACTGTGCAGAAGGAAAAAAGGATTACTACTTGAAAGCAGATATGATGACAGATTTATATCAAAGGTCTTCTCTCCCAATATCAGATCCAATGAATTTGCCAATCTGTGTTCCAAACAAAGATGTCTGGACTTGTGTAGATAGTTATGCTTCAATAAGTTCAAGAGTGTGGGGAGATGATATGGCTCCTATTTGTTTTGAAGCAATAGCATTAGAAGAAGAAGAGTAAATCAAATATTTCTGTTTTAATAAAAATTAATTAAAAAATAAAAAATAAAAAAATTCTTAATACTTCATTCATACATAAGGTATAATCTGAATACCATTCTCAGTTGGTCTATCTGTTGCATCAACTCCATACTGAGCTGCAGCAAGTCCAATTACACCTTGAATAGTTGGGGGAAAATGTCCTAGTCCGTGGAGTAGTCTAACCATTCCATCAGAGTTTGCATTAACTGATCCTGCACCAATATATTTATCTTCAAGGAATGCTTCTTGTAACTCTTCTGCGCTAGCATCAACTTTAGCATGCATAGCAAGAGTTACATCATAATCATTTGCTCGAAATATTCCAAGTGGAGAAATTTCCTTAATTTTTTGACTTAAATAATCAATCCCTGGATATTCTAAACCTAACATCATCTTAAGATGTTTTTCAATACTGGTAGCATCTTTAATTAATTCATCAACGGCTTCATGTGCGTTACCACTAAATCTTCCACCTGATGGCAAAGACCATGTATCTCGATAACAATCAACAGCAGCATTTCTAATTCCATAAACTAATTTTCCATCATTGGATTCTGTGAGAACAGCAGCTGCGAATGCAGTTCCCAAAAATTTTGGAGAATTAAAAACAGCTTTAGCCAATTTAGAATCAACAACTTCAATTTTATAAGTAGGATTATTTTCACGAGTCCAATCTGTATGTTCTCCTTGAAGTGGAGTTGTTGTATGATGAACTGCATAATCGGTTTTTCCAAGCGCAATTTCCAATTTACCATCAGCAGTTCTAGACATTCCTGACATATGTGCAAGTGGTCCTGAGGTTAATTTTCTACCAACTTCTGCTGCCGCTCTCACTCTTCTGCCCCAATCATTAACCACGTGCCAACTAAATGGATTTTCTGTAAATGTTACATTAGCAAATGCTAATTCTTGTTCAAAATTTCCAGGAGAATTCCCTTTAACAAAATTAAAATCACGACCAACCTTCATTCCTCTTAAATCTGCTTCAACTCGCCAAAGTACTTCGCCGCCTTTAATTGCTTTGTATAATGCCATTTTATCTTTTTACACAAAATGGCGACCAAAAATGTTATTATATATTTTTGCGTATGCCATTTTATTTTTCCCCACATATATGATATTTTATTATAATCATATTTTTTTAATATTTAGTTATTTATCTAATAACTACAGAACCATCTAAAACTAATCAAAAATTGTCAATGTCACCTTTTAAAGTTTATGAAAATAGAGTACAACTCCACCATAAAAAAAACTCAAAGATAACATCAAATAACGGACCAACTAATCTGACCACTATTCCTCAAACTTTATAAAGCAAAAATCCAAAAAATATTCTATGGTTTTTGAGGAACAGACAGCTACTACTACAAATAATCTGACAATAGACTCTTCTCCAATCCACATTGCAAAACCAATCATCCAAGATGCTGAAAAACAAGCAGTAATGAAGGTCTTAGATTCTGGTATGTTAGCACAAGGTAGTGAAGTAAAAGAATTCGAAGAAGAGTTTGCAAATTTCATTGGGGCAAAACATGCTATCGCAACCAGTAACGGAACCACTGCTCTACACGCAGCACTTCTAGCACACAACATAGGAAAAGGAGATGAAGTAATCACAACCCCATTCACATTCATCGCAACAGCTAATACTGTTAAACTAACTGGCGCAACCCCAATCTTCTGCGACATCAATCCAAACACATTCAACATCAACGCAAAAGAAATCGAAGCAAAAATCACTAAGAACACTAAAGCTATTCTACCAGTTCACCTTTATGGACAAGCTTCCAACATGAAAGAGATTCAACAGATCGCAGATAAACATAACTTAATCATTATCGAAGACGCTGCGCAAGCACATGGTGCAGAGTATCAAAATCAAAACCAAGAAGTCAAAAAGGCAGGATCTGAACACACAGCTTGTTTTTCCTTCTACCCTACCAAAAACATGACAACTGGTGAAGGTGGAATCATCACAACTAACGATGACAAAATCGCAAAAAAACTCAGAAAGGTGATCTCCCATGGATCTGAAAAACGTTACCACCATGATATCGTAGGGCACAATTTTCGAATGACAAACATTGCAGCTGCAATTGGTCGAGTACAACTTCAAAAACTAAATGGATTCAATCAAAAAAGAAAAGACAATGCAATTCAACTCAACAGTAATCTTGCTATGAACCCAATGATTCAAGTTCCACTAATCTCAAATGGGCATGTCTTTCATCAATATTGTATCAGAGTAAAAAGCGACTTGAGAGATAGTCTTAAACAACATCTTAAAGACCACAAAATTGGCTCCGAAGTCTATTACCCAATTCCAATTCACAAACAAATTGCCTACGAGAGATACAATCATCAGTTTTTTCCAAATTCAGAAAAAGCAGCCGAAGAGATCTTAGCTCTCCCGGTTCATCCCAGCATCACAAATGAAAATATTCAAAGAATCACAAACACAATCAATCAGTGGACCAAAAAACAACAATTTTCCAACACCCAACAAAATAATGAAACAGGTAACTCACAATGATTCAAACACCAATTAATGTAGCAGTCATCGGTCTTGGCAACATGGGTAAACATCATGCTAGAAATTATTTTCAAATAGACTCTGCAAACCTAATAGCGGTTTGTGACCTCAATGAGAATTTAGCTAAAACCACTGCAAAAAAATTCAACTGTAAAGCTTACGCAACTTATCAAGAGATGCTTGACAATGAATCAATTCAAGCAGTCTCAATTGTTGTACCTACTAAATTTCATGCATCAGTTGCAATAGAATGTATGAAAAGAGGAATTGATGTTTTAGTTGAAAAACCGATAGCCCCAACTATTCAAGAGGCAGAAGAGATTATTCAATCCGCAAAAGAAAATAACAGAATTTTACAAATTGGTCATATTGAAAGGTATAACCCTGCAGTTCAAAAATTAAAAGCACTTTTAGACATGGGTAAATTAGGAGAAGTTACTTCAATTATCGCAAGGCGTGTGGGTGCAGTTCCGGTCCAAGTAAGAGATATGAATGTAATTATTGACCTTGCAGTACACGATATTGATATTATTAATTATCTTTACAATTCACAGCCAACTGCAATCGGTGGAAATATTGGGAAAGCAATTATTGAAAAACGTGAAGACTATGCTGATATTTTTCTGAAATATAATAATAAATCCGGATTCATTCAAGTTAATTGGATCACACCAGTAAAAATTAGAAATTTAACTGTTACTGGTAGTAAAGGTTACGCAGAATTAAATTATATCACCCAAGAGTTAGTTGTTTACGCTAGCAATTTTACCAAAGAAGGTACTGACGAGTATGGTGACCATGTAGTAAAATTCGCTTTAGCTGACAAAACAATTGTTGGGGTTGAACATGATGAACCATTAAAGTTAGAATTGGAAGACTTCTTAGAATCTGTTAATAATCGCAAAACACCATTAGTGGATGGAATAGTTGGTCTGCAGACTCTAAGAATAGCTTTACATCTTCTTAATCAAGGTTAGTAGTTCAGAAAGTTTAAAAAGCAAAAAAGGCAAAAAAATAACGATGGCAAATATAAAAATCCCAATTACAAAACCAACTCTTCCAAAATTTGATTCACTGAAGGAAGAGGTCAGAGAAATTCTTGAGAGTGGTATGCTCACAAATTACAAACATGTCCGTGAATTTGAGTCCATGTTAAAAGCTAAACTAAATGTGAAAAATGTAGTTGCACTTTCATCATGTACTTCCGGATTAATGCTTTGTATGAAAGCTTGGGGTTTAACTGGAGAAGTAATTTTACCAAGTTTCACATTTTCAGCAACTGGTCACGCAATTAAATGGAATAATTTAACCCCAGTTTTTGTAGAGGTTGATCCGATCACTCAAACAATTGATCCAGCAGCTGTTGAAGCTGCAATCACCGATAAAACTTCAGCAATTTTAGGAGTTCACCTTTATGGTTGTCCAGCTAAAATCAAAGAGCTTGAAGCTATTGCTAAAAAACATAATCTAAAACTTATTTTTGATGCAGCTCATGCAATGGGTTCTACATATGATGGAAAAGCGATTGGAAATTTTGGAGACGCTGAAGTTTTTAGTTGTTCACCAACCAAGCTACTTGTTACAACAGAAGGTGGAATTGTTTGTACAAATGATGATGAGTTAGCTAAAACATTAAGATATGCTAGAAACTATGGTGACCCAGGAGATTACAATTGTAAACTTACTGGTATCAATGCTAGAATGACTGAATTCAACGCAATTGTTGGAAAACATAGCCTTGCAATGTTAAACAATAATGTGCTTACTAGAAATCGTTTAGTTCAAATATACAAAGAATTACTTCAATCAATTCCTGGAATTACTTATCAAACTGTTCCAGATAACTGTGTTTCAAGTTTCAAAGATTTTGCTCTTTTTATTAATAGTGAAATATTTGGTTGTAACAGAGACATCTTAATTTCTGAATTGTTGGAACTTGGAATTCAATCAAAACCTTATTTTTACCCACCACTTCATGAACAAGATGCGTATCAAGAATATTCTCAAATTTATCAAGGTAAATTAGATTTGACTGAAAAAGTTTCCAGAGAAACCATTAGTTTACCACTTTATTCACATATGCCAACAGAAGAGATTATCCAAGTTGTAGCTGCTGTGAAACAAATACATCATAAATATAAACAAAGTCCTAATCATCAAGAGATAAATGATCAAAAGGTAAATGGGATAGAATAAAAAACAAAAACAAAAAAAATCATACAAAAAAAATAAACAAAATAATACAAACAAAACAGGTTTTAAACATGGAAGAACAGGTACCACATTATTTTTTAATTAACGCTGACGAAACTACCAGCCAAGCAATGAAGAATATTACTAGAAATAATGGTAATGTTGTTTTTGTAATAGACCACGACCAAAATCTTAAGGGGTCAATCACAGATGGTGATATTCGTAGATCAATTTTAAATGGTGTAAACATTAATGATCCAGTCACAAATGTTATGAACCACAACCCAACTACAATTTCTAACTCAGCAGATATTCAAGAAGTCTATGATCTTTTTGAAAAAAGTGAAATTGCAATTTCTCATATCCCAGCCACTAATTCAGAGGGAAAAATTGTCAACATTCATCAAAGAGACAAATTACATTATAAACTTCCTAAAAGTGTCAGTGAACTTTTTTCTCACAAACCACTTGCAAAAATTGCAAAACACACCTTAATTACTGGTGGAGCTGGATACATCGGAACCCACCTTGCAAGAATTCTTTTAGAAAAAGGTAACAAAGTTACAATATTAGACAAGTTCGTTTTTGGAACAAACAGTGTCAAAAACTTAAAAAATAATTTAAAAAATAATAACTCACTTCGGATCATTGAAGGAGATGTAAGTAACGTTGCTGACATTATGAAAGCAATTGACGGTGTTGATTCTGTTGTTCATTTAGCTGAGATTGTAGGAGATCCTGCTTGCAGCGTTGACCCAAAAACAACTCAACAGGTAAATTTTCTCTCAACTTCAGTATTAGCTCAAGTCTGCAAGTATTTGCATATCCCTAGATTTGTTTACGCATCTTCATGTAGCGTTTATGGTGCTAGTGAAGGAAAATCTTTGCTTAATGAACGTTCAAAACTAAATCCAGTATCTTTGTATGCAAGGATGAAAATTGAATCAGAAAAAGTTCTCAGAAACATGATGGACGATGTTTTCAGCCCTACAATTCTCAGATTTGCAACAGTCTTTGGATTATCTGATAGAATGCGTTTTGATTTAGTTGTAAATATTCTATCTGCAAAAGCTGCAACTGATGGAAAAATCACTGTTTTTGGTGGAGACCAATGGAGACCTTTAGTTCATGTTGAGGACGTCGCTCTAGCAATTGTTAAAACATTAGAATCTCCTTTAGAAAAAGTTCGTGGTGAAGTTTTTAATGTTGGCAGTAAGGAAAATAATCATACAATTAACGATATTGGTGTGATGGTAAAAGACGCTTTTCCAGAAGCTGAGTTAGTTATTCAAGAAAAAGATGTTGATAAACGTAATTATTGTGTAGATTTTCACAAGATTGAGTCTGCTTTAGGGTTCAAAGCTCAAAAATCAGTACGTGACGGGATTAAAGAAATTAAACAAGCGTTTAAAGATCAAAAATTTACTGATTATACTAAAGAAGAGTTCAGTAATGTGAAAACATATTCTTTAAGAGAACAGTAGATAATAATTTCAAAAATCATGTCAATCCCAAATCAACAAAACAAAAAATTATTCTTTATTTTTTTAATTCTACTAGTTATTATCACAGTACTTAGAGCAACTTCTCTAACAGAAGCAATGTATGATGATGAATCAAACTTTGCACATTCACTTTCAGTAATGGATTCTATGGGTATCAATCCAGATTATCATTCACCAATTCCTTTGAATTTAATCTATCTGCCAATCATTGCAATTTTTGGACTAAAAATTTGGGTATTCAGATTAATCCCATTAATTTTCTCTGTAGTTAATACACTACTAATTTACTACTACACTAAAGACAAAACCAAAAATTCAGGATACACAAATGAACAGAGTAACAACGCAGCATTTTTCTCAGGATTACTAATGCTCATCTCATTTTACCCAACTTTGGCTGCACTTCAATTTGATGTTGAAGGAAATTTAATCATGTTCTGCGCAATTCTTACTTTTTACCTTTATGATAAATCATTAATCTCAAATATTAAAAAACAAAGCAAAGTTTATCTTCAAATCTTAGCCGGGATCATCTTAGGGATTGCCATTATTGCAAAACAAAATGCCGCAATCATTGCCATCATATTCTTGATCTACGCTTTAATTATTAACTTCAAAAATAAAGAAGAAAAAACAAGAATTACACAATTCAAAAATTACTGCAAAGATTCTCTAATTCTAGGGATAAGTGCAGTTCTCACTTTTTCTCTTAGTTTTCTCTGGACATTTCTTGGAAAACTAGAAGGTACTGGTGGGACCAGTTTAGACTCATTTTCAGCTGTAATTTCACCAGATGTTGGTAGATATTATGTGGATCATTTCTCAATTGTTGGACCATCTGTATATTTGCTTTGGGCAACTCCACTACTAATTGGACTTTTTTTACTTATTTTCAGAAAAGATTTTATCAAACAACATATTCAATTCCTCACCCTACCTCTCATTTGGGTTATCTCTACACTGTTCTTTTACACTTTCGTTATCACTTTCGGAGCTATTGACAAATATTTAATGCATACAATTCCAGCTTTAGCTATGGTTGGCGGTTTTGTCCTCGCTAATTTTTATCAAAAATACCAAAATCAAATAACCTCAAAATCTCTGTTTAAAGTAGGAATAATTACTTTATTCACAACTGCAGTTTTCTTCATCATCAACAAGTTCCCAGTAGAATTCATTCACCGAGATATTTCCTTGTACATTTCATACCTAAAGAATTTAAATCCATTTTTTCTTTTCAGTTATTCATCAGCTTCTGGCCCCTTACTTAGTGTTTCATTTATCACAATTTTACTTGCTTTTGGTTTATCATTTGGATTTTTAGCTTTTTACTTTCTCAGCAAAAAACACAAAAATATCTTCTTAGCTTGCTTCCTAATTATTGCGCTCAGCTTCAATATTTTTCTAGTTTCAGAGTACTTATTTCACCCAACAACAGTTGATGTTACCCCTACAGTTTACCAAATGATTGATTACGTTGAAGAAAATAAATTTAACACCCCCGTTTATTCCAATAGCGAACACATCATCTGGCATTTCAATAATGCATTCTGGCACAATTATTCAACTACGATGGGCTTTGGGACTATTTATCCCTACGATGAAATGCCCCAGCAACAAGAAAGTTTACAAGAGCGCGGTGGAACTGTAATCCTACTTCATTGGTTACCAATTCCAGAAGACACTGGCATCTATGAGCTATTTGAAGACTGTGTTAAAGACGAGAAAAAGTTCTATACTAGTGAAGGAATGTTAATGGGAGAAATATATCATTGTACTACTGATAATAGTTGAAATTATGAATAAAATTAAATCAAATAATTTTTACTTACTCAGCACAAAACCTAACTTTTCTAAATATAAAACAATTACTGCATAAGAAACCAATTCAGACACTTTCTCAGGTCCAATATTTTTTCCAGTTATTTTTTCAAGTGCTATAATAATGTCAATATGAGCTATCGAATCCCATTGGCTACAAGTTTCAGAATTAATTGCTGAGGATATCTCTGAACTTGGCAAATGTAAAATTTCTGAAAACAATTTCTTCAAATCAATTACTTTATCTGAACCAAGTTCCTCTTTTGAATCATTATAGTTTACTGTCATCATAAGCACCTTGCAGATATTTTTCTTTAACCTTTGCTCTTAAAATTTTCCCTCCACCGCCAAGTGGAAAACTATTAACTAAACAAAATTCCTTTGGACATTTAAAACTAGCTACTTTTTGTCCGAAAAAATGAAACAACTCTTCTTTACTACTCAAAGGGCCTTTTGGATTTATTTGAATACAAGCCACAATTTTATTCGAACTTATTTCATCAGGAACCGCAATTGAAATAGCATTAATAATTTTTGGGTGTTCATACAATATTTCATCAACTTCTTTTAATGAAACATTTTTTCCCCCAATAATTGCAATATCTTTTTTTCGACCCTTTAAATATACAAATCCATCAGAATCCACAGATGCCAAATCCCCGGTGTTAAACCAAGCATCCTGAATTACTTTCGCTGTCATTTCTGCGTCATCCAAATATCCTGGCATTAAGCCATCACATTTTACCCAAAGTTCTCCACCAAGTTCCCCTTTACTGTTAGCAGACTCTGTTGTAATATCGTTGCCATCTTCAGACCTAATTTGAAAATCCACCATCACTGCTTTTCCAACTGAACCTTTTTTTCTCAAAGTTCTTCCATTAACAAATAATTGTCCCCCAGTTTCACTCATCCCAAGCGAGTCTGCCATTGGTAAGAAAAATTCAGACTCAAAAGCTGCTTGCACAGAAGGTGGAAGTGGTGCTGAAGAAGTTCTAACAAATTTCATTGAATCAATATTCACATCACGTCTTTTAATCCCTGATTTTACAATAATTGAATAATAAGTTGGTGTAGCATTTAGCCATGTTGTTTTGTAACGATCAATTTGTTTAAACAATGTAAATGGTGTAAACATTCCTTGATAATAAACTCCAGAGCCACCAGTAAAAATTACAGTCCAGATAGTAAAGACTTGTCCATTGGTTCCAGAGAACGGAGTTACTCCAAGTAATCTATCTGTATTTGTAAGTTCAAGTGATACGTCAAGTGACTTGGCTCCAAATAACACATTTTTATGAGTTGAAACTATTCCTTTAGGTTCGCCGGTACTTCCAGAAGTGTAAACACAAAAAGCTGGATCATCTTCAGAAATTTCCGGAAAAGTGAATTCAACAGAGTTTGAATCAATCGCATCAGATAGTAAAACCAATTTCAAAGAAGGCAGATGAATTTGCAAAAGCTGCGCCTCACTAGCATAGTGTTCATCAGTAATGATACAATCTGCCTTATACTGTTTCACTAATTTTTTCTTCTCTAGAATTGTTAATTTCTCATCAACCCAAAGAACCATTGAACCTTGCCAAATTCCACCCATGTATCCAAGGTAACCTTCTTTACTACGTTTGGCTAAAATCATAATTCTAGAGCCAGAAGAAACGCCCTTCGCAGCCAAAAATCCAGCAACATTTTCTGCTTTTTCAGCAAGTTCAGTATAGCTGATTTCAGTCCCATCTTTTGGGAAAATAGCACAAATTTTATGTTTATACCTTACAGATTGTACTTGCAAAAGTGCTCGAAGATTCTTTGCTGTCATAACCCTTCTTTCAGCCAATTTTCCCTATTTAAGTCTTAGGAAACTTTGGGTCTTGCAAAATCACTGTTTTAATCAGATAGATTTCACTATATCACAACATTTAAAACCAGAATTTAACCAGATCTCTACTATGGCAAATGTACTAGCTTTAATTCCAGCTCGCGGTGGATCAAAAGGTCTTCCAGGTAAAAACACCAAAGATCTTTGTGGAAAACCACTAATTGCACATTCAATTGATACTGCAAAAGCATCCACTCAAATTAATCGAATTATCGTCACAACCGACGATCAAAAAATTGCTGATGTTGCAAAACAATATGGTGCTGAACTACCTTTTATGCGTCCAGCTGAACTTGCAACTGACAAATCTTTAGCTCTTGACGCTTTTGTTCACGCCATTAACTGGTTAAAAGACAATGAAGGATATGAAGCAGATTGTGTAGTAATTTTGTATCCAACTTGTCCTATTCGAAATGTGGAAGACATTGATAATGGAGTAAAATTATTCTTAGAAAAGAATGCTGATTCAGTTATGTGTGTTAGTGAAACTCTTCCGGCATCTGTACTGAAGGTAATCACAGATAAAGGAACCTTAGAACCAATGCACGGTCTTGATACCAAAATTCAAAATCGTCAAGACTTTCAAAAAGTTTATGTTCATAATGGAGTGTTTTTCATGTTTAGTCCAAAAATGATTCGAGAAAGAAAATACTACGGAACTAATACTTGGCCCTATGTCATCGATAATGCACTAACAGCGGACATTGATTTTCCACAGGATTTTGTTAAAGCGGAATTGATCCTAAAACATCTGAATAATAAATCTCAATAAGATAAAAAATCAATTAATAATAGTTTAAAATTAAAAAAAAAAAAATTAGCAAAAATGGAACGAGACGTATATTTTTCTACCACAAACAATGATAAACTTCTTGGAAAAATACGTTTAGCTAACTCTTCTGATCAAGAAGATGACCCCCTCTCTCAAAGAGAGATGGTAATTCTTTCACATTCTTACGGTTCACATTTAGATTCTAAAACCACAATGCAAAATGTAGCAACAGCACTTTCAGACAGAGGGATTGATAGTTTAAGATATTCTTTTTGGGGTTGTAAAGGTTCTGAAGGAGATTTTAAAAAAAATACTATTACCCAATATATCAAAGACCTAGAATCCGCAATCACTTTCTCAAAAACATTAGGATATCATAATATCAGTTTGTATGGTTTTAGTTGTGGTGGACATGTTGCATTGAATGTTGCCAAAAATGATCCATCGATTAAAAAAGTTGCAGTTGTCGGTGCCGTTCTTGATTACCCTGCACAAAGAGCCAGAAGACTCAGTGAGATAGTTATGCAAACATGGGAAAGAGAAGGTGTGTTAGAATTTCCAAATTATGGTGGAGATAGAGAAGTTGAATATTCTTTTATTGAAGACGCTAGTCAACATATTCTGTTAAATAAAGATGCCACAATCAATGAACTCGCAAGGATTCATTGCCCTGTTCTATTGCTTCATGGAACTGAAGATCGAGAAGTACCTTATTCACAAAGTCAAAGAGCAGCAGACCATCTTTCAAACTCCACTCTTCAGTTATATCAAGGAGACGACCATTGGCTTAGAGGTAATTATCAGAATGCAGCAGAGAATATTGCGAAGTGGTTTAGTGAGTGAGAGTAATTACAGATACTTCCCCTTTATTCACAAGATATTTAAACCCAAATTATCCAAATTGTCTTATGGAAAATACAAATTTCTTCGAAAAACTAACTAATAAAACAGAACCGTTCATTATTGCTGAAATTGGATCAAACCATATGGGTGAAACCAGTATAGCAAAAGAATTAATTGATGCTGCAAAAGAGGCCGGTTGCCACTGTGTCAAGTTTCAATCTTGGGCATGGAATGATATCAACTCCAAAGTCCTATTTGAAAAACGTAAAGATTATACTGCACCTGGTCTAACTGAAGTTGGACTTGAAGCTGTTAACAAAAAATGTCAACTAACAAAAGAACAACACGTCGAACTTAAGCAATATTGCGATGAGATTGGAATTTATTTTGCATCTTCTCCATTTGGTGAACAATGGATTGATATCCTAGACGAGCTTGATGTACCATTTTACAAAATTGGATCCATGGAAGTAACTAATCTTGATTGGCTAAGAAAAATTGCCAAAAAAGGAAGACCAATTATTATGTCAACTGGAATGTGTGAACTTTCAGAAATTTCCCGTGCAGTAGAAATCATGAAAGAAGAAGGTAACGATCAAATTGTCCTACTTCATTGTGTAGCTTTATACCCTCCTGGAGATGAGTTCATTAATTTAGAACAAATCAGGTGGCTAAAGAATACATTCAATTTACCTGTTGGATTTTCTGACCACAGTAAAACTATCGAATTTCCACTAGCATCAATTGCTCTTGGCGCATCAGTTATCGAAAAACATTTTATGCTTTCAGAAGAACGTCCTTGCCGTGAGAAGAAAGTTTCAATCACAAAGGAAGAAATGACTCGATTATGTGAATATGCAAAAAGAATGTATATCGCTAAAGGTACATATTACAAAGTTGTTAGTGTGGAAGAAAAAGCAAAGCGTGTAAAAATGCGAAGATCAATTCTGACAACCAAAGATTTACCAGCGGGCCACGTTATCTCAAGAGCAGATATCATCTATAAACGTCCAGGTAACGGGATTCCTTGTTTTGAATCCAAAGCAGTTATTGGAAGGAAATTAAATAGAAATATTCCATACGATGAAGTTATCAAATGGGAGGATATTGAGTAGATATCATTTTTTTTCATTATTCCACAGAGTGGTGCCAGGAACAGATTGTTTCTAAGCATTTTTTTTACTTTAATTATTACTATTTTTTTAACAACAAATTTTAACAATGAAACAACAAAATGAAACAATCAAAAGAAACCCAGCTCAGTCAAGAAACAATTAATCAAGTTTCTAAGATTTTTGGCAAACAACTAAGATTAGTTGAAACAGATAAAAATGAGACTAAGTTCACTTTTAACTTCAAAAGTTCCTTAATCTTACTTAAGGACGACAAAAATCAAGAATATATTCTAAAAGAAGTACTCAGCGACTACCTCAATTTCTATGGCACCGAATTATTCCTCAAAGGCCTATCGCAATTCATCGACAGTTGTAACCCACTAAAAAATCAATTTCTAACATACAATAAAACAATTACTGGAAATTATTTTGTCAAAATCACAGAACCAAATGTTCAAGATAAACACTACTGTTTAATTCCTTTTCAAGAAAATGAAAAATATAATGAATCCAAAGATCAAATTCAAGCAACTGCAACTGCTCATGCTGATATGAACTTAAAACTCAAAAATCTTGATCCAAATGTAACAGAATTTTTTGAAACAAATTTCAACAACGGACCATTTCTTCGAGATCAACCAATATTAGACCTGTTTAGCCAAGTAGAACTAAAATTAGAAAATTCTACTAAACAAAAAAACTATTCCAAAAAATTCATGCGCAACCTAAAACTGGGGTTAGACCTTGCAAAAACTCAGCTAGAAAAAATACCAGACAATTTATTCCAAAATCTTCCAAAACAACTAACTCATAAAGATATTTTCCCAGGGAATATCCTCTACAAGCAAGACAATTCAGTTACCATCATTGACCCTGATGAATTCATGTATATTACAAGATTAAGAGATGTTGTCTACGCACTCTGGTGCTTTGGTGCAAGACGTGCAGATGCATCTTTAATTTCTCCAAATCCAGAGATCATGAAAATTTACTTAGACTCCTATCAACAAATTGATTCTTTAACAACAGAAGAGATCAGATTAATTCCTCAAATGGCAATTCGTATTTGGGTCGAAGATTTACTCAACTTTGCACTAAATGTAGAATTCACAGAAAATCAAATTTATGAACTTGAAAGAAAAGTTCAACATTTAAAAAATGCTATTTCCGGACAAACTGTTCTTAAATTAATCAAATACGATCTGATCATATTTGATTTTGATGGCACAATTGGAAAACTAGACATTAATTGGAAATCTTTGAAAACTGAACTAGCTACTCACTTCAAAAACAACCACAACAAAATAGTTGACTTCACAGGTTACTCAACTGGATGCACTTTAGCTTATGATTTATTAGGTGAAGTTGGGTTTCAGGATTGTCTTCCAATTTCCAAAAGATTTGAAGAAGCAGGTCTGAGTGGAGTTACTTTCAATAATAAAGCAATAAGATATGTGAAATCGTTTTCCGGAAAAAAAGTTGTCTGGACATCCAACTTTGCATCTATTGTACATCAGGCTTTAAAAACCGAAAACATAGATGAAGAGTTTATTACAATTATTGGGCGTGAACAAACCAGGCGTCTTAAACCAGAGCTTGATGGTTACAATGTGCTTAGCAATATTTTTGAACAAAAAAATCTCCAAAAAATCAATCCAAAAAAAACTTTATTTATTGGGAATTCATTATCAGATAGTGAAGCTGCAGAAAAAATTGGCTGTGAATATTTGGATATTTCTCAGTTGTAACTAAACAACATAAAACTCCCTACAGGTATAGTTTATCTTAATTCTTCAATAAATCAGTTGGCACAAATTTCAGATCAACTTCTTCGCGCCAAAAAAGACCTCGCCCTTCAAGCTTCGCAAAATTGTTCAAATTCATCATATAACGGGCAAGGATTCTCGGATCTGACAATAACGCATCAAGAATCTTAATTCTCTCCATCTCTTCTTGAACCAATTTCAAATGATCAGAATTTTCCATATACTTCAACAACTCAGTATAATGTTGGATCTTCAAATTAACTCCATACTGGATATATTCTGCATCAAACCTTGAACGAATTCCAGCAATGTTATCATCGTGCTGCCGATAGAAACTGACACAATTTTGCAAATAATGTCCTTGATATCCTTGAGCTAACAAAGAAGAATAAATCCACCAATCTGTAACCACCAAATCTGTTGATACTGGATAAATTTTTGATAACAGTTCAGCACGAATTGCAGTATGTCCAAGTCCAAGTAAATTTTTAGAAACAATATCGGTAAACTGGGCTATAGAAGGGACATTTGATTGATACCAAGCTTCTCCTTTAACTAAACCATTGGAACTAATTGGAACTAATTCAGTAAAAACAATATCTGCCCCAGAATCAAACGCAACCTTCGTTTTCTGCACCCTAGCAATTTCAAAAGTATCATCAGTATCAGTAAAAATCACAACATCAACATTATGTTTCTTTGTTTCAGAAGCTAAAAGTGGAATAATGTGTTGCCAGAGCGTTGGACCACGAGTCCCAGGATTTGGAACATCTAGAATTCGAATAGGAATCTTCGAATTTATTAACTTTCGAACAGTATCAACTTCAGAAAAATTATTGTTCACCAACCATAGTTCAAAATCAAGGTCTGTCTGAGAATTAATACACACAGCATATTCCTTCAAAAAATCCTGCATCTTAGGGTAAAGTACTCCAAAGACGATAGTTTTCATTTTCACTGCAAGTTACTCCATAATTACTGGTTTTTGATTACTAAAATGTCTAGCCTTTGGCATTATCATAATTGCATTATCAGGTACATCTGTTTGAATAATAGACCCTGCACCAGTTAGCACATTCTGCCCAATTTTTTTACCTTGAATTACTCTAGTACCCATTCCCAGATAAGTAAAGTTCCCAATTGAAACATTTCCTCCAATAATTACTCCAGCATTAAAGTTACAATAACTTCCAACAATGAGATCATGACCTAAGATACAATAACGATTAAAATAATTAAAATCCCCAATTACAATATCAGTAGTCAAATTTGTTCCTACATTAATGATATTTCCCACTCCAAAACTAACTCCAGAAGCATCATATAAGACAGATGGGTGAATCAAATTTGGAAAATTTACTTTACAATTCAAAGATTTTTGATACTCTCGCAACTTCTTCACAATAGCATGTACATATTTTGGAGTTCCATTAGCAATTGCGATATTAATCTCATTTTTTCCAGAAACCGCAGATTCAATTGAAGAAAAGACTGGAAATCCTTTTATTGATTTTCCAACAAGACTTGAACTCTCATCAATAAATCCCATAATTTTGTATCCACCAATTTGCTGAATTAGAAAAGTAATATGTCTGCCTTGTCCTCCAGCACAATAGATGTAGATTTCTTCTAATGATTCTGCTTGTGAATTCATAAACAAAATAAGCGAAAAATCCTATTTAAGGTTTGTGAATAACTAAATATTAACAGAAAAAATGAAGTTTAACAACCCTTATAAAGCAAATTTTGGCAAAATCAGCATGATATGAGTCAAAACCAAACGCAAGAAAAAACAAGTCAAAAGGCACTACAAACTGTAGCTAAAGGTGCCGGTTTCATATTTGCAAATATGGTTCTTCTCTATGTTGTCAGGTTCGTTTACAAAATTGTTATCTCAAGATATCTCAGCCCATCTGGTCTTGGACTACTTTCTCTTGGTTTAATGGTTCTTGGGGTTTGTACAACCCTAACTTTACTTGGATTAAATAATGGAATTGTCAAATTCATTTCACATTATAATGGATTAAAAGACGCCAAAAGATTGCTTGGAACTGTAAGAGCATCACTTGGAATTTCCTTGATAGCATCAATTTTCATGTCAATTTTGGTTTTATTTTCCTCAAAATTCATCGCTAACAATTTATTTCATGAACCAGAATTGCAGCCAATAATAATTGTATTTGCCTTTTGTATCCCTATACTTAGTCAATTCAAACTTTTTGGAAAAGCCTTCACTGGGTTCAAAAAACCAGAAGTTACAATCATCACAGGAACAATTGGTAGAGAGATTAGTTTATTTGTTCTAGTATCAATTATGATTTTTTTAGGTGGATCCATTTTAGAAATTGCATATATGTACATTTTTTCAATTTTAATTGGTCTTGCTTTATCTGTTATAATTTTCCAGATCAAATTCGCTCCATTTTTATCAAGAAGCAAAAAAGCAATATTTGAAAACAAAGAGCTCATGTTATACTCTCTTCCTTTATTTCTTTCAGCTGCTTTTGTAGAAGTTATGGGATGGGCAGACACTTTTTTTCTTGGAATTTATCTTGATACTACAAGTGTTGGAATTTACAATGTAGCACTAGCACTTGCAGCTAGCCTTAATATTTTTCTAAAAGCCTTTGCTTCAATGTCTTTTCCAGTAATTTCTGAACTAAAAGCAAAACAAAAAACCACTGAGATGATTCAGCTCTTTGGGACAGTAACTAGATGGGGATTTATTTTGAGTTTTCCATTCTTTCTGTTAGTAATTCTTTTTCCAGGCGAGATTATTGGAAATGTATTTGGATGGGATTATAGCCCAGGTGCTATTGCTTTAATTGTGTTAGTCTCAGCTTACTTTGCCAATGTCATTTCCGGTCCAGCATCTGAAGCACTCAAAGCATTTGGTGAAGTAACTACTATTTTTTGGAGCAGTATTGTAGCTGCTGGACTGAACATAGTTCTAAACATTTTACTAATTCCAAGATTTGGACTAACCGGTGCAGCGCTTGCAACTGCAATTACTTTGGCTGGTAGAGAATTTTATTTACTAATTATTGCAAGAAAACTTATTCCATTCAGATACAAGGTCAAATATTATTTCAAGTACATTCTTAGTGCAATTATCCCAACAACAGTTATTTTCTTTGTAGTGATTAGCAGAAATCAGTCTATAAACTTAATTCAATTAATTGTCCTAACTGCAAGTTATTTGTTTCTATATTACCTATCTGTTCTTTTTATAGGTGGTATTGCAAAAGAAGATTCCGATTTAATTATTTTAATTGAAAAGAAAGCAAAAATTAATCTAGAATTTATCAAAAAATTTAGCAGATAAAACTCAATAATAGCAAATAAAATTCAATAAATAATCACTGTTGCAGTTGCAAATTCTTTAGTATGAGATATAGAAACCAGTATTTTTTCTGATTTAAGATTCAATCCTGATTCAACATTCAAGTCTGATTCAATCACACAAATAAATGGAGCCCCAGATTCATTGTGACAAATCTCTATCGAACGCAGATCAACTTTACGATCTCCAATTGCTTTAATGTAGGCTTCTTTAGCACAAAAAAATCCACAAAGATGTTGTGCTGGGATACTTTTGCCAAAAGCATAATCTAACTCTAGGTTCGTGAACACTTTTTGTAAAAATGCATTATCACGGGATAGGTTAAATCTTTTAACTTCCTCAATATCGGTTCCAAGTTTCATAATAATCATTATTTTGGATAAAAATCCACTTTTAAAGCATTTGCAACAATAATCCTCATAGAAAGTAAAAATGAGCTTAATTCAGTTCTATTATTCATAAGCTTAATAAACGAAAATATCAAAAAATTACTTATGTCCAATCTATCCTTTCTACCAGGAAAACGCATCTATCTAAGGCCTCAATTAGTCTCTGATATCAATCAAGATTATCTATCATGGCTAAATGACCCTGAAGTGAATTTATTCTCCGGCCGTAGACTATTTCCAACTTCAGAGATTGAAGCGAAAAAATACTTGAGTAATCTAAAAAGCAATGAAGCAGTTCTAGCAATTTGTACAAATTCCGGAAAACATATTGGAAACATCAAATTTGGCCCAGTTAAATGGATCCACAGATCTGCAGAAATTTCCATTATAATTGGCGATAGAACCGAATGGAATAAAGGATATGCTAAGGAGGCAATCTATCTTCTGTCTAAACATTTATTCAACACACTTGGTCTAAATAGGGTAGAAGCAGGGACTGTTAATCCTGCGTTTCAAAAATCTGTAGAAAAAATTGGATGGAAACAAGAAGGGATTTTGAAAGAAGCGTTCTTTTTCAATAATTCATACAAAGATGTTATCAAGCTGTCAATTCTAAAATCAGAATTCCAACAAATCCCAATATTTGAAAAAAATGAAAATCACGATCAAAGTGAATCTCAAATTCAAAGTAAAGATCAAAGTGAAAATCAAAACCAAAAACATAGTCAAAACCAAAAACAAACAAATTATCAACATAAATCAATTCAAAATCCAAAATACAAAGCAGCTGTGATCGGATGTGGAAACATTGCTTCAGGTTACAATCTTCTATTCAAAGATTGGCCAGTAACTCACTGTGCTGCCTTCAAAGAACATCCACAAACATCCCTAGTTGCAGTCTCAGACATTGATGAGAATAAAGCAAAAAAGTGTAAAGAAGATTGGGGTGCCAAAGATTATTACACTGACCATAAACAGATGTTGCAGAATCAAGAAATTGATATTGTGAGTATTTGTACTCCATTTGAATTACACACTAAAATTATTCAAGATGTTGTACAAGCAAAAATAAATGGAAAAAATATCAAAGCAATTTTTTGTGAAAAGCCATTTGCTGCAAACACTGATGAAGCAAATAAAGCAAAAAAGTTATGCGAAGAGAACAATATAATCTTAGCAATTAATTTCCAAAGAAGGCATGACAAACTTCACCAACATGTGAAAATCAACCTAGCAGATCTTATTGGTCAGCCCAAAAAAGCAATTTTCTTCTACGCTGGTGGAATTTCCAACAATGGTTCACATGCTTTTGATTTGTTAGAATATTATTTTGGAGATATTAAATCTGTAGAATCACTTAAAGACGAAAGCGAAGACCAATTTAGAGACGACCCTAATCTCACTGTTCAAGTAGCATTCAATTCAGGAGTCACTGCGATTCTAACACCATGTACAATCCCTCAACACTCATTATTTGAGCTTGAGATTATCGGAACAAAGGGGAAATTAGAATTAATCAACAAACCATTTTTTGCTTACGATTATCGATATTTTCCAAATGAAAAGTCACTTGCTCTTCCAACCGTCACTTGTTCCTCAACTGTTCAAAAGTTTCCAATTCCAAAAGACTTTAGCAGATCACTTTTTACAGATGCCATCACAGACATAATTGAAACAGTAGAAGCAAAAGAACAAGGTTCAATAAAAGAGTTAATTTCTTCTGCAAAAAATGGAGTTAGGTCTTTAGAATTAGTTTCGGCTGCTATTCACTCATCAAAAACTAAGCAAAAAATCAACATGCCATTTAATCAATCAATAAATTTGCCAAAAACTAATGGGGTATTTACAACATGGAAAACAACATAAATAACAATACAGAAAAAAAATTAGCATTATTCAATGTTAAACCAATTTTTAATGAAGAACTACCAGAAACAAATAATTTAGGTCCAGAAGAAAAAGCAGCAGTTATGCGTGTAATGGATACTGGAGTTCTTTCTGCATTCGTTGCAAAATTCGATCCACGGTTTTATGGTGGAGTAGAAGTTAAGAAATTCGAAAAAACATTTCAAGATATGTTTAAAGTAAAGCATGCAGTCTCATGTAACTCAGCAACTACTGCTCTTCAAATGGCAGTTGCAGCAGCAGGAATTGGTCCAGGCGATGAAGTAATCACTAGCCCATACACTATGTCAGCTACACCTTCAGCTGTTTTAATGAATCAAGGAATCCCAATTTTCGCTGATATTGATCCAGATACATTTTGTATTGATCCAGCAGATGTAGAAAGAAAAATTACTCCAAGAACAAAAGCAGTTCTCTCTGTAAACATTTTTGGGCATATGCCAGATTATGATCGTCTAAGACAAATCTGTGATAAATATAATTTAATTTTAATTGAAGATTGTGCTCAATCTCCTCTCGCTCATTACAATGGGAAATATACTGGAACTGTTGGAGACATTGGTGTGTTTAGTTTTAACTTCCATAAAACAATGCATTGCGGTGAAGGAGGAGTGTTAACAACTAATAATGATAAATTTGCATTAAGAGCTCAATTAATGCGAAATCATGGTGAAGTTGTTGTTGATTTTATGGAAGAAAATGATCCTAGAAGAAATGAGATTATCCTTGGAAACAATTTCCGTTTAAGTGAATTGCATGCAGCAATTGCAACAGAGCAGCTCAAAAAAATAAATCACCTTACAGAAAAAAGAGTTGAACTAGCAGAATACTTAACAAGAAAATTAAAAGCAATTCCCGGGATCACAACTCCACTTGTCAGAAATGGATCTAGTCATGTATATTATCTCTACGCAATGAAATTTGATGCTAATATTTGGGGTATTTCTAGGAACACTTTCATTAAAGCCTTAAGAGCGGAAGGTGCGCCGGTAGCTCAAGGATATGTAAAACCATTATATTTGATACCAATGTATCAAAATAAACAAGTGTATAATGAATCTCACTATCCGTTTGATTCAAAATACTATGATGGAAATCCAGATTATAGTAAAGGAAGTTGTCCAGTAGTTGAAGAGATGTTTGAAAAGACATTATTCACAACAAATATTTGTCGATATCCATTAACAACAGTTCATATGGATTTATTTATTTCAGCAATTCAAAAAGTTTGGGATAATAAAGAACAGTTAAAGGCTTTAGATTTGCGAAACGAACAAAAAAATGAATCTATGGCGGCTATTACTTCCCATTTCAGATACTAATATGCCAAAAAAAATCATCTTTTGTAGTCAGGATCCTGGAAGTGCTAACGCTCTAACTCCAGTGATTAAAAAACTGGAACAAGGTAATCAGTTTACTGTCCAGGTTTTTGCTACAAAACAAAGCTGCGAATTCTTTAATCAAGCTGGAATTTCTTTTCAAGATTTGAATGGAAAATTATTCAATCAACAAGTGATTACAGAAAAACCAGATTTGATAATCCTTGGTGCAAGTTCTGGCTTCAGTATTGAAAAACAGGCCATAATTTATGGGAAAGATAATACTATCCCAACAGTTTCAATTCTAGATTTTTGGTCAAATTATGCTTTGAGATATAGTGGCAATGGAAATGATTTAGTTTATCTGCCAGATTACATCTTTACAATGGATGAAATTTCCAAAACAAGAATGATTAAAGAAAAAATTCCAAAAAATAAGATTATTGTTACTGGAAACCCGTTCTTTGATACTTTTTTAGAAAGCAATGAATCTAAAGAAAAACAACCACACAAAGATTACTCTCAAGAAAATACAGCTCATAAAAATAACATTCTATACATTTCTCAACCTCTAGTAAAAGAAGGCAAATTTATTCCAGATACAAAGACAATTGATGAATGTATTAAAATCATAAAAGAAATGAGTGAGGACATTTCCCTAACTATAAAATGTCATCCAAAAGAAGATCATCTCAGATATCATGAAGCTTTTAAGAATGCCAAAATATCAGTAACCGTTCTAGGTAAATCTGATGTTAAAAAATTAATAGAGACCCACCAAATTATTCTGGGTAAACACTCAATGGTTCTTTTTCAAGCTGTTTGCCTTGGAAAGACTGTAATCAGTTACCAGCCAATTCAAAAAAAATATGATTGTCTAATCACAAATGATTTAGGGATCTCTTATAGAGCAAATAATATAGAAGAATTAAAATCATTACTTAAAAAATCAATTAAAAAATCACTTCCAAGTACAGATAGAAATCAAATCTCTAGATACATAGATGGGAAAAACACCACCAGAGTTATCAGTGAAATTAAAAAAATCCTAAATATAAAAAATCAATAATACTAACAAAAACAACAATCATGATTGTAGTAATAATAAAAATAAAAAATAAAAAAACATTAATTCTTAATTAATTAATTCTTATCAACATACCCTCTACCGATTAGAGTATACTTACTAGTAGAATTATCCTTAGTTTTATGATCTGTTAATTCAAATTCACAATCATCTATTTTTTCTAAGCGTACTGAATTTACTCCCTCGTCTGCAGCATGATTCAAAATACTGTCTTTAAGTACCCATCTTTGTGAATCGTTTTTCATCCAAATTTCACTATTGCGATATTTATCCACAAAATAATGAAACCCTTTTTCAGTAATATTAAGCCAATCAGAAAATATCTTCATTGTCTGAGGCGCCTTCAAGGAATATTTTCTAACAAGTTCAATCCCTTCTTCACGTGTCAAACGTTTTAGTCTAATCTCACGACAAGCATGATCTAAAACTTTACTATATCCATATTTTAAAAATTTAATATAATCGTGGATATCTGAATAATGAAAACAATCTATATCGTTATAACGATCAAAAGTTCGCAGTTGATCATTTGTCTCAAAATCATATAATTTGATCATTTTTTCATGTTGAGCCTTTGTATCCCATCGAATAAAGTTATTCAAATAAATACCTCTTACTCCTACTTTTTCTATCTCCTTATCATGTGGATAAATGTACTGAGCCAAATCTCGTATAGTCAATCCCATTGATTCTGAAACCATATCTTCGGCTTCAAATCCCATCAAATCATGTTCCTTACGGTACTTACGAGTCATCTCAACATTATCTGTATGAGAAAACATCCCTACTTGATCTATTCCTTGATGCGCACCCCAAATAATTAATGGGATTTTAAATCTAACAGCAGTTTGTACTGGAAAAACAGTTTGCCCAGCAATGCAGTGCCAATACATACTTGCCATTTTTTGCATACTAACTTTAGTTATTTTCTTTACGGTATCAGGGTTAACTGTCAAAGTTAAAAGATCACAATCAAAAATAGTTCTAAGATAAGCCAAATTACGAATTCCAATTTCTGTGTTATACTGTTTGTTGTATGTCACCAAAAGTGGTTTCATTTTGTACACATTTTTAATTAAATGAACAATAAAGTATGAATCTCGTGCACCACTAACAGGAATGATACAATCGTACTGAGTGTTTGTTTTGCTTTTGAATTGATTCAAAATCTCCTTAAGCTTTTCTTCTCTCATAGACCAATTAAGACTATCTTTCTCCTCATGTATCCTACAACCACTACAAACTCCTTTTGAATCAAAAGTAATGTTCAAAGGATGATTTCCTGGGTACAAACATCTTGTGCAATATTTCATGATTTCTCTTTCTCCTTAAACTAAATAATTTCTTCAGGGTGGTATTCAAACCTGGTCTTATCTAAATAATCTTCTTCACGTTTTTTAATTCGTCCATACTTGTTAAATGAAAATCCCTCATAATTAATATAAGTCTCATGCCTTGGTCTAATTGTTGTGTATGACATTAAATACTCCTTTACAATAATTGGGCTATGTTCAGTGAAATGGAAATAGTTTGCAGCAGCTACTGCCATTGCATTCCCTTGAATAAACCCTTCTGCAAAATGCTCTGGATGCCCAACTCCTCCGATTGCAATTACTGGAATAGAAACAGCAGAACTTACGCTCCGGATTAATTCAATATCAAGACCATTTTTTGATCCATCATTATCTATAGAGTTAACTATAATTTCCCCAGCACCTAACTCTTCGCATTTTTTGGAAAAATTGACAACATCAAGTCCAGTACCTTCTTTCCCATTGTTGATCATAACTTCATGCCAGATAATTCCATCTTCTCTTTTTCTACATTTAGCATCAATTGAAACCACAATACATTGTTTCCCAAGAACTGCTGCAGCTTCACTTATTAGAGAAGGATTATTTACCGCCAAACTGTTGATTGCAATTTTATCAGCCCCAGTTCTGATTAATTTTTTCATAACTGCAACACTTTTTATCCCACCACCAATTGTTAATGGAACAAAACATTTCTTTGAAATCCTCTTTATCATTTCAAAATCTGGCTCTCTGTTTTCCAATGTCGCATCAATATCTAATAGAACTATTTCATCAATTCCCCATGAGTTAAGAAATTCTACTGCAATTTCTGGAATTCCAACAGGCAAATATTTCTCAAACCCAATACTTTGAACTACAATTCCATTTTTTATTACTAAACAAGCAATTACTCTTTTCTTAAGCATCCATCTTCACCATCCTATGTTTGAACTGTGATTTTACATACTCAAAAAATCCTCTATAAAGTCTAAATCCGCTGTTTTGACTTTTTTCAGGATGAAATTGCACACCAAAAATATTTTCTTTCTGAATTGCCACCACTACTTCTTTCCCATAATTACATGTTGCGCTAATAAATTCTTCATCGCAAACAAAGTGATAACTATGATCAAAATAATAATGTGGTTGTGAATTTTCCAAAATGTTAGAAAATAGTGGAATTTTTCTTTTAATATTAACTGTGTTCCATCCAACATGAGGTATTTTTAAATTTCCAATTTCTGTAAAAAGCACATTTTTTCCAGGAATCCAATCAAGGCCTTTGTAGTGTCCATTTTCTTCAGAACTTGTTCCAAGAATTTGCATTCCAAGACAGATTCCAAGTATTGGTTTCTTCTGTATTAGTACTGCCTCTTCAAGTGTTGGAATTAATCCAAGTGAGTTTAAATTATTCATAGCTTCTTTAAACGCACCAACACCAGGCAAAATCAAAGCAGACGCTGCTTTAATATCAGCTTCCTTATTTGATATCATATATGAATAACCAAGATGTTCAAGAGCATTAGTGATAGAGAAAATATTTCCCACTCCATAATCAATCACCACAACTGGTCTCTTCCAAAAAAATTTATCTTTTACCATTTTTTATACATCTGGAAAATCTATTAACTGCCATTCCCCACTTTCATTTTTTTTCCAGATTTCTAAATTTCTATAAGACTCTACAATTTCCCAAAATTTTTCTTCACTAATTTCAATATACTGACAAAACCTTTTAACATACTCGTTGTCACATTTTCCATCGTATTTTTTAACTAATTTGAACCCTTCTTCACGAGTTAGAGACCCAGAACGAATCATTTCACAAACTTCATCACTTACTTTTCCAAATCCAAATTTAATGTGTTTGATCATTTGGTTTACTACCACAAAATCATCATCAAGCGCTTCAAACTGGTTCAATGCTCCTTGTTTCAAAGAATTCTTTTGTCTAATATCAATTCCATGTGCAATGGAAAAATTCGCATTATTTATTTTACTCCAATCACTCCAAAAATATCCTAAATACACAATTTGTAAATTTGCCATAACCATTTCTTCATCGCTTGGATACCTATACCAAATAATTTCATTTTCTTGCATATCCTCTTCAATTAAAACATCAGGTCCTCCAGAAAGTGTGTTAGTATTTTTTGCTCGGTTACCATCCCAAGTCATTGAACCTGCTCCTAAATTTCCAAATTGAATTGCTGGATTGTCACCCCAAAGAATTAATGGAATATGATACGCAATTGCCAGACGTGGAACACTCGCAAAAAGTGCCATTTCTGTTGATTTTGCCCAATTCCCATACTTCAAAAATCCCTGTCGCATTAAACGTTTCCAAATTTTTGGGCTTGGTCCAATAGAGATTGTATCAAAACCAAGTTTAATCATATTTGCAAGATTATATGCTCCTCGTTCTGTTTGTTGTTCAGGAGGGTAAGTACAAGAAACAAGCAGTGCCTTTAATTTTAGAACATCTTTAACATACATTGCCTGACGAAGACTATCTTTTCCACCACTTACACCAATGATACAATCATAATGATTTATTTTATTGTGTTTTTTATACTTTTCAACTATTTTGAGCAATTCTTGCTGCCTTTCTTCCCAGTCAATATATTGTGCTTTATCGACATAAGTGCAAGCAGGACATATTCCGTTCTCATCAAATTTAATACTTGGCCTAGTATCTGGTTGAACACATTTTTTACAATATTTCACTTAATTTTCAGCCATATCTTGCTTTATTAAACTTATGAATAAGTTATAGTCACTGACCGGATAAAAAAGTGAAATTAATGAGATTAGTGAAATTATTAGTGAGATTATTAGTGAGATTATTTTGATTTTTATATTTATAAATATCTTATATCAGTATATATCTCTTCACAAGATATTTAAAACAAGGCTCATAAAAACAGCAAATGGCCCTAATTATCCTTGGTTTAGATGGAATGAATGAAGAACTGTTGGAACTCTGTAAAGAATCCATGCCATATTTATATTCCTTAAGAGACAGAAGTTTCCATGCAACTCTTAAAGGTGTGAATCCCTACCTTTCAGGATCTTCTTGGACCTCTATTTTTACTGGAAAAAGTATTGGAAAACATGGATTTGTAGCTAATTGTTTCTATGACAAAGAAGGAGAATTACAGTTAGTAAAAGAAGAGGATATTACAGAAGAATTTTTTTATGAAACCATTGAAAAAGCCAACAATAAAATGTTTTTAATGGATCTTCCTTTTTCTAGAAGTACCAAAATCAAAGGTGATATTGTTAGAAATATTTTTGACGCATCCACAGTTCAAGGGACTTGTAAACCAGCATCTCTTAAGTCAAAATTTCCTTCAATCAATGACTACATCAACACTAAATGGAAAGCAAAAAGTATTTTGGGTGCCCTTGAACACATGGATCAAACTGTTATCAATAACCAAAAAATTCTCAAAGAAGTTATGTTACATAACAAAAAAACCAAAGAGTATGATTTACTATTTTTTCAATTTGCCGTGATCGATTGGATTCAACACAAAGTCCTACTAGATCTGATTGCTAAAAAAAATTCAGCTGAAACTAAGATTGCTAAAAAAACTCTCACCAGAATAGACAATATCATCAAATGGATGATCGAAGAAATTCAATCAGAAGATGATTTTATGCTTTTTAGTGACCATGGGTCTAGTATCTTTGATGGGGTTCTGCACATCAATTGTCTACTAAAACAAAATGGATACTTGATCGAAAAAACAACAGTTCAAGACAAAGATGGGAATAGTAAAGCTATCAAATACAAAAAAACTGAAATATTTTTTGATTATTTAGTTAAAAAAATCAAAGAGTATGGTCCACTGCATAACCTCTCAAAAAAATGGTACCGTCTAATCCGAGGATATTTGCCATACGATCCTGTGAATAAAAAAGGATTAAAAATTGATCGCAATCTTACAAAAGCAGTAGCAGAATTAAAACACGTTCCAATCATTAAGTTACTTGAAGAAAATAAAGAACAAAGGGAAAAAACCAAAGAAGAAATCAAAAAAATAATTGAAACAGAACTTGACCTGCGTTGTTATAACACTGAGGATTATTATTCTGTTTCTGATCCAAAGAAAATTGAAACACTTCATCGGCGGTTTGGACATATTCTAATTGAAATTATTGATAAGTATGATTTTGACAATGTGATCACAGACAAAACTATTATCCACAAAAAAGCTCAATTTCATGACAGTAAGGCTTTTTTCTTAGCTTATACAAAAAACAATGATCCAGAAAAAACAGAAATTGGAAAGAGAATCACAGGAGAAATGTGTGATATCGCTCCTACTGTGTTAGATTATTTTTCAATTCCAAATAATTTAGATGGAAAAAATTTGAATGTTTTCAACAGAACATACAATCAAGTAAGACCAAAGAGGAACCCAACAGAGAGAATATTCAAAAAATTAAAGATCTAATTCTACAAAATCTATATTATCCAAATTATCTACAGAATATTTCTATTATCAGCAATCCATAACTCTTATAAACAAAAAATCCAATATCCAGCTATGCATCAGCAAAAGCCAAATTTAATTGTTGTAACCCTTGATGGACTAAGACGAGACAAGATTGAGCAGATTCCAGCAATTAAAAAAATGATGGATGAAAGTTTTTTCCTCTCAAATTTAGTAACTGCAGTTCCATACACAATCGGTTCCTTAACATCTATGTTTTCTGGACTTTACCCTTATAATCATGGAGTGAACGCTTATTTTAACATATTCAAATTCGACTACACAGTTGCCAAAACATTAGTAGAATACCTCAAAGAACAAAATTATTACTGTATATTTGATGCATTAAATGTTAACTTATTTCCCACCAAAGAATTTGATGAGACACATCCTCACAAAAGTGAAGAGACTGAGTTCAAAACCAGAATCATCTCCCACATCGATTCCGGAATTCAAAAGCAGCAAGAAAATCAAAAAACAAATCAGCAGCCGTTTTTCATCTATTTCCAATACAGTAAAATTCATCATTATTCTGTTGAACATACCAAAGGTTTAGATGATTTTGATAAAACATATTTCTCAAATCAAGATGAAAACTTTCAAAAATATGAAAAATCAATTCAAGGTTGTGATAAGTTTCTAAATGATCTTCAAGAACACCTAAAAAAGACTGGACTTGACAAGAATACAGTTCTAATGATTCATGCTGACCATGGTACTAGTTGCGGCGAGAAACCAGGTGAAAAAATGTATGGCACATATTTATACGATTATACAACAAAAGTCTGGGCTTGTATCAAAGGACCAAGTCTTCCAATTAAAAAAATCAATCAGCAAGTCAGAACAATTGATATCCTTCCAACATTGTTAGAAATGCTTCAAATTCCAAAAGATTCCAGTAAAAAAATGCAAGGTCAATCACTACTAGTTGCTGAGAATGAAGAGATTCAAGAGCGTCCAGCTTATCTAGAAACTGGCGGTTTAGGTGGACCTAACCCATCACCAAAAAGACATAACTTATTTGCATTAAGGTTCAAGAACAAAAAAATAATTTTTAACAACACAACCAAAACATGGGAGTATTACGACCTCATAAAAGACCCGCAAGAAACAAACAATTTATTTGAAACCATGCAGCAAGACGCTGAGTTCCAAGAACTCCGAACAAAACTGTTAGAACATTTAAAGCAACAAGCAGACATCAGTTTAGAGTAATTTTAACATCAATCACTGAATTCCCAATATCACTTCTTTAATCTCTTCTGCGCCAATTTTCCTTGGATTATTTCCCAGTCGCTCCAAATTCACATTCTTAACTGCAATTTCAGAACAATCACCAATTCCAAGAACTGACAAAGAAGTCTCTAGTCCCATATCTGTCATCAAAGAATTGATTTTACTGACAGCTTCAGCTGAACTATTAACACCCAAAAAATTTCTCAAGTCAGAAAACACTCCTTGAACATACTCAGATCCACGCGGATCATTACAATCATCCAAACTAACAGCTGCATTATACTCAAAAAGTGAAGCAAGCGTCAAACCAACCGCATGTCCATGAGGGATTCCAAAATATGAAGTAAAGGTGTAAGAGATTGCATGACAAGCCGTTGTCTTAGAAATATTAATTGCTTTTCCAGCCAAGTTAGCAGCAATTTGTATAGCAGCTCTAGTCTCAGAGTTAGGATTATTAACATTTGCAACTCCATGTTTCATAATTAATTCCAAAGCACCTTTAGCGTAACTTTTTGATTCATCAGTTGATGCTACGCTCCAATAAGATTCCATCCCCTGAGAAAAGGCATCCATGGTAGTTGAAGCTGTGATCGAAACTGGCAAACTTTCAGTCAATTTGGAATCCAATACCACATACTTTGGTAACATACTTTGATGCGCCAACGAATATTTTTGTTTGTTAATATAAACAACTGCAAAATGTGTTGCTTCGCTCCCACTGCCTGATGTTGTTGGTACTGCGATCAATGGAACACTTTCTCCAACGATTGCACTTCGCTTTGTAATATATTCTTCAGGGTCCAAAGATTGTCCTGCAAGTAAAGCAATTGATTTTCCCATATCTAAAACACTTCCCCCACCAACTGCTAATACAATGTTTGAGTTAGAATTACGATATTTTTCAATTCCTCGTCTTAAATCTTCAACTTTAGGATTCTTTTCAAAATCAGAAAACTCAGTTACATTATAGTCAGATAGCAAAGTTTCTAATTGTTCCTTAGCACCACTTAGTTCGTAAGACCTATTACCAGTAACTAAGAAAACATCTTTCACAAGTGCAGATTCTAAAATACTTTGAATTTGCTCAATACCTGTATATATTATTTGTTCAACTACCATAATCAATAAAAATAAAAATAAAAAAGAACTTTAAAAAATTTACCCTTTCAAAGCAGCCATAAACGCAGCCCTATTCCCATGCGGAGTGTTAGTTGGTCTACCCAAATCGCTTCTTGCGCCTTTATTCACTAAAATTTCCAAAAGAACTGGTCCATCCATTTTCTGCATCTCAGATAAACGTGCACGAACTTCTTCTGCTGTTTCCGCCTTAAACGCAGCTTTATACCCTGAAGCTAAAGCAATTGCTGGTAAATCAATTCCATGTCCAACAGTTGGTTGTCCACCAACAGAATCATGTGCCCCATTGTTGAATACAATGTGTTTATAGTTTGAAGGACTTAGTCCTGCGATAACTGGCAATGAACCCATATGCATTAATGCAGCTCCGTCACCGTCAAAACAATATACTTGACGTTCAGGTTTCGCAAGCGCAATAGCAAGTGCAATAGAAGATGCATGTCCCATTGAACCAATTGACAAAAAGTCTTTTTCATGCCCTTGGCCTTTTG
>Ga0233435_1000137_pt1 | contig 100844 bp, 95 predicted proteins | sample SI_122_August201_3_FD_182735 | JGI IMG/M metagenome (GOLD analysis project Ga0233435, IMG submission 182735) | Seawater microbial communities from Saanich Inlet, British Columbia, Canada - SI_122_August2016_135_MG | ecosystem: Environmental > Aquatic > Marine > Inlet | place: Canada: British...
AACCATTTTCGTATTTCAGGTATAAGTTCCATAATTTGTTTTTGTATATCTTCATTATGGTCTAATTCATATAGTGTATATGTATTCTTATTTTCCAAATCTAATATGCTAATAATTTTATCAGTAATATCATCTTGTTCTTTTTTATATAATTCACTTTTTAATCTCATACTTGCTATATAATTTACATAAATAATTTTTAAGTAAATTATGATTTATAATTTTTTAATTTACACTTACGAGTTGATGGTTTCCGCTTATAAGTAATATCATCTTTTACACCATAAGCATATTGAAAATAATTCTTATAATTTTCTGGTTTCACTTTGTCTATTGCTTTATCAATATTTTTCTCTAATCCTGCAAATGTATATACATCTCTGTTCTTTTTAATGTATGTTTTTATTTGGTTAAAATACATTTCTACTGCGTTTGTGACTGGACTATATGGGATGGTAAATAAATATTGATTACCGCTTTTTATTATTGCTTCTCTTACCATATCATTATTATGACTTCTTGCATTATCTAATATGATAAGATGGTTCTTGTATTTAGGTGCTATTTGTGTTTCTATAAACTCTACCATTCTTTCTTTGGTTGTTCCACCCTTTTCATAAAATGATTTACCCACGCATTTTGAATTATTGATTGCAACTAACAAAGTAAAACTACGGAATACAAAGTTGTTATTTGTTTTTATTATACATCGCTTACCAATATAACATCTACTATATGAAGGTTTCAAATGAGAACCTATACTGGTTTCATCTAAACAAATAATCTTATTAATTGGATATTTACGCACTTCGTTATAGAACGCTTCCATTTCTTTATTTTTGTATGTGAGTTGTTTTCTTCGTTCTTTTGGATAATGTTGGTGTCGTGTCCGTTTCCTTGTCCGATTGTTTGCTCTAACCACTCTACCTAAATGTTGTGGGGTTATATCAAAATCGTTATATTTTTGTTTCATAGAAAATAAAAGTTCATCCATTGTAAGTTGTTCGTTCTTATCTATCATATTTACAGCAGTTTTTACTTGGTCTTTATTTATCTTGTATGAGATAGGTCTTCTATTCTTTCTTGTAATATTTTTAGTAGTTTTGTATCTATCAATCCATCCTTTTAGTGTGCTTTTCTTGCAATCAAATATACCACATACTTTATCCATACTATCATTGTGGTTCAAATAGTATTTAACCGCACTCAATTTATAATCATCACTTTTGTATTTATTCATATAGTAAAAGAAGAAAAACACTTACATTTTGTGCGAACTTAAATATTCAAAGGTGTATATTGGTTCATAATTTTGGTTATTTTGTGATGCACAGAACTATGCATGTTTATTCATCTATGTACAAATATCATAAGTTTCATCATATATTTGATAATATTCTTTTACCAAGTATTGGAAATGCAACAAGTAAAGAAGAGTTTTTACTTGCATATGTTGTTCCGACATTTGTAGCAGGTAAAATGGTAACAATTAACGAAGCATCTTTTATAATATCAGTCTTCATAATTTCGTTGTTCAATCTTTTTATACACTGTGGACCATTACAATATGTAGATTGGGCTCCAGGTTTTATTAGTCCACAACACCACCATTTACATCATAAAGAAAAAAGTAAACATTATTCTGCACCATTAATTAATTATGATTCACTTTTCGAGAAAAAAATGTCTACGTAAATCTAATAGTCACTGTTAAATCTCGCCTATTTTCGCTGTCATACATGTTATTTTCATTAATACGTAACATACCTTTTCCTTTTAAATATATTTTTTGTTCACGTTCAAATGACAACATTTGCATAGGCACACTCAAGACATGTTTGTTATTATCAATATATATCGGAAGAACAATACAATCTAATAATTGTTTTGTAAAAGGAACATTACATACTCCATGCAAGTTGTTACTATCATCTATCCACCAACCATCTGGTAATAAAGGTTGACATAAAACTAATAACTCCTTACCATTCTTCATATCAAAATACATCTCTTTGTGCCACAAAGGAACAAGAAACTCCTCGCCTTCTATTTTTAATCTATAGACATTGTCTGCAAGAAGATCATGAATAGATGGTTCAATTGTATATATTTCTAATTCTTCAAACTTATTCTGAATAATCGTCTTTACACGCTGTAATGTATCATCTTGAATATGCAAGATTTCGCGATATGTTGATAAAAACTGAAAAATCGTAAGAGATGTGTCTCGATCAATATTTTCAAATAGATTAACAGATATATCCTGACAATTTTCAAGTATAAGTTTTATTTTTTCACTAATATACTCATCTGGCATATTTTCGAATGTACTTTTTATAAACTGTTTTAAGACTTCAAAATATCCTGACGGTGTTGATGAAAAAGTTGTAAATATATCATCATTATCCGTTGGCGTATCTTCAACCAGTTTAATCAAAATATTATAACTTTCAGTTAGTTCTTGAAATCGTTTTGTTGACTCTGGTGTATTTCCATTTTTATCTGGATGAAGTTTTAACGCCATTTTTCTATATTGTCGTTTTACATTTTGAGAAGTTAATCCACATAAACCACCTTTATCTAATTCCATATTTCGTAACGCATCTTGTATATCCATAATCAATAATACATTATAATGAACAAAGTTTATATTGTATTAGTAAAGGTATAAATAATATGTATTTACTATATTATGAATATTAACGAGCGAACAAGTGAAATTATGAAACTCTTTAAAAAATTAAAAGATATGAACCTGGGAATAATGGGATTTGAAGAGTTTGATGATTTCAGGAGTATATGTAATAATTTTATAAGGACTGGGCAATACGTAAATGGTTCGATTAAAGTACTAGGAACAAAACGAATTATATGTTATGATTTTAGTGATGAAGTACATTGTATGTTAAAATATGATGAAAAGGTATAAATGTTACATATTATTTAATATATAGATGTCTGCAAAACTAATCAGTCATTCTGTGCCCACTGACAAAGATTTTGGAAACACGCTTCTAGACAATGTTGCCTATTGTGCAAGAGTATCTAACCCTTCAAACCAAAACAATACAAATACAGCAGAAAAGCTTGTTAGATACTTGATGAAAAATGACCATTGGTCACCTCTTGAAATGGTTAGCGTATGTCTTGAAATAGAGACAACCCGTGATATTGCTCGTCAAATATTGCGTCATCGCTCTTTTTCATTTCAAGAGTTTTCTCAAAGATATGCTGTTGCAGATATAGGTGTAGATATTAGAGAAGCACGACTTCAAGATAAAAAGAATAGACAAAATAGTATTGTCACAGAAGACAATGATTTGCAAAATGAATGGAACATGCGTCAACAAGAAGTTGTTGATAAAGCAAAAGATGTATATACTTGGGCATTAGATAACGGTATTGCAAAAGAACAGGCACGTGCTGTTTTACCTGAAGGAAATACAATGTCGCGTCTCTATATGAATGGTACTATGCGTTCATGGATACACTATATTCAACTTAGAAGTGGAAATGGTACACAATCAGAACACAAACAAATAGCTATTATGTGTGCAAAAGCAATTGAACCTGTTTTCCCAATGATAATGGAGTTTATAACACAAGAATAATTTTATAGTGTTGTTCATATGTATAAAATTATTCATACTAATATATTAATTTCTTATAATTTTGTTTATAACATACAGATATCGTTCTACATGATAAATAGGTCTGTAATTATTATTAAATAATCTTAGAAACTTATAAGTTTCATACATAATCATTTCAATGTTTGTTTCTGTTAATTTATTACTTTTAACGAGTTGTGAAACTATTTCCCATATACAACTTGCTATATCAACTTCATATATAAATAATTCATAAATATAGTCTCTTAACTGTGAAAAAGTTATTTTTTCTATATCATCTAACAACAGGTTACAAATATTTTCTATAATTGTATCTTGAACAGAAGTTTGTGATATGGTTGGGTCATATAAAGATTTTATATTCGCATACTGACCATTACTTTTATCATTACTTGTAAAAGATTTGTTTATTTGCTTTACATGTTTTTTCAAAGTTTTGTCTGGTATATTTTCGATACCAATTATTTCACATGTATTTAAAATTGTATCTGGTAAAAATGAGACACTTTCAGTAATAAACAAATAACGAATACATATCCTGTCATTAAATGTATCTCTTTGAATGTAACTGTACATAACATCGAGTAAATCACTATTTATTACATGCATATTTTTACACATTATAATACATGATTTTATCGGTCTACTTGAAACAATATCAACAATCTGATTATAAATTTCATGCCAAAAGATCTTGGCATTACACCCTAGAAGTGAGATATCTACTTCAAAGTGAATATCGCTCATCTTTATGAAATATTCTGATTTGGGAACACATACTTGTATACGCTTTTCATATTTCAAATCACTAGAACTAAACTTCTTGATGATACGCAATGCCTGTGTATATTTACCTATACCAGGCTTCCCATAAAGAATTATGTTATGTAGATTTCCCATATCATTTGGAAGACTATCAATAAGTGTATCTATTTTCGGATGAAAATTATTTACATCACTCGTTTGGATATAGTCTTCAAAATGATTATAACATTTTATCATCGTAGAAATACTTGTATATACTTAGTATTAATTCTTTATTACTTTATCGCATTTGAATATAGATATAAATGGTATAGTTATACAAGTATACATTATATAGACGATAAATTATTAAACATGTTTATAACCATGAAACCAGATATGTTTGAAATAAACGATATATATTATTGCAAGTCGATAAAAAATAAAATTATGACAGGAGGAACATTTACTCGTATTATTTATTCCAACGAGCTTGTCAGTATGAATGGAGTACATCTTATTTTTACACTTAATGGACGAACACAAGAAATATATAATAACAAGTTTAAGTTTATTTGCGACACAGATGAAAAAACAAGAAGTATTATCCAGTTATTGCAACTTATAGAACATGATATACTTAAAGAAAGGTATTTTAAAAATAAACAAATAAACTATAAACTAAAAGAACAATTCCATAGTGGGTTTTTTAAGTTTTTTCAATCAAAATCACATGTAAAAACAACAAATGATACACACTCAAAAGCAGTATTATTTTCTCTTAAAATTTCAGGTATTTGGTCAACAGACGATAATTATGGAATTACATACAAGTTTACACGATTGTAGATTATATTATGCATAATCACATACTATAATCATTTACTAGAATTAGATTATTTATTTCCCAGTATTTACCTTCATTTTCATTTTCATTTTCATATTAGAAATCTTCTTATATCTATTTTTCATACCTTCTTTATAATTTTTAAATCCATCTGTTAAAAAATAACGAACAATAATGAACATGCTAATCATAATAACAAGAAAAAGGACCTCAACAAAGTAAATAATCATACCCGACACTTTGTTTATTTGCTGTGTTTCTATAAATTCTTTACTATTCATATTTTTATAAAACATGTATGTCAATATCAGGTTAATTAAGACAAGAAATGTTCCTAACATACTAAATGATGGTGTCAACTTATTTTTAGCAATAGCATCAAAATGTTCTGAGTAAATAATAATTGCCCAAGCAAGTAACCCTATTGCAGGCAAAAATGGACCTAGTGTAGTTACAATTGCTATTACACTTTTTGCCTCTTTATTAGAAGACTTCACTACTTTTTGAAGAGTATTTGATAAAAATAAGATAAGACCTACTAATGTAAAACTAAGACCAATTATACGCCCCATAGTAGATGATTCTCCACCTGTCCCAAGTGTTAAGAAAAGTATAATAAATCCTGCAATTAAAGTAGCAGTAGTTGCTTTTCTAAAAATTTTTCCTGGTTTTAAAGGATTTGTAGAAGTTACATCTGATGAATTGGTTACGGATGCGTCAGACATTATTATTTATATTCAATCTATAAAATATAGGTATATATTGTCTAGATAATATAATTTTTATATAGCATTTTTATATAATGAGTAATTTAAATATACATTCAAATCACCCGCTCATTCCTTTTCCAGAAACAAAAAATACTGAAAATCATTTTGTATCTATTTCTTCACAGGACCGTAATCTTAAAAAAAGTCCAAACTCAAATGACTTTGTTATTACTCTTCCAGAAGATTATAAAAATGTTACTAGTGTGAAACTTGCTAGTTCGTATTTTCCTATTGTAGATGACCAATTCTCTGAAGAACAAAATAATGTTGACTTGTGTTTTCGTTTTAAAAAGGCATTTAATCCGCTTGATGTTTCAGGATGCACATTTGATGATGCGAATGTTTTTGCTTTTGTTACAGAAAACATTCTTAATAGCAACTACTTCCGTATTCGTATTCGTGATGGTCGTTATAATGAAACACAACTTGTCACGGAAATACAAAATAAAATGAACCAAGTCCTTACCGATAGAATGGCAGAAAGAATTTATGGAACATCTCGTTACCAAATATGGGGAGATTATGTATTTGATAAGGAATATTCTACTAATTTAGTAGCTACAGTAGATGGAGGCGCCTATCAGACATCTGACTGGGCCTCAGTCTATTACAATTCTTCATTATTTAGTTCAATGTCAGAAGCAGTTACCGCTTTTAATGAAAAACATGGAACAAACATTCCACAGTGGAACATAGAGACATATCCAACGGGCATAATGCTAAACTATACATTGCAAGATATAAATAATTTTAACAAAACTGCAACTGCATTAGACCCTGCTATATTGTGTGCATGGCAACTAGATTTACCCACTGTATTGATGAACTATTTACAGTTTGATAATGATAACGGAGTTTTTAAATTGTATATTAATGGCTCAAGTGATGGTTTCTTATTAGGCATGGAAGCAAAAGAACACTTTCTTCTTGAAACAGACGGCTATGATTATTTTAAATTAATTATTGATAGTGTTACTAGTAAAATAAACTTTGGTAATATTGCAGACGAGTTTGAAATTATTACGGATAAAACAACTTATTATAGTATTGAAGTTCTTAATATTATAAATAAAATATCAATTGATTCTGCTACTACATATAAAGATATATTAACAACTGACCAGTTTATGCCACGAAAAACAGGTGAATGTAGAGATATTTCATATTATATTGATGATTTAAAATGGGGCCTTCCCGTATATCTCGGATTAACAGGAACAGAAGTTATTGAAGAATATCCCTACGATAACGAAAAGTTTCGAAGCGTTAAAGGATTAACTTTTCCAACATACTACTATTACAATAAAAACTCGTCTCAATATCAGCCTTATCAAAGAAAACCTAACGGATATTCGCAAGCCAGTATTTTTATTGTTGTCCCAACTTTTCAGTTAGATACAAAGGGTGAACCTTATTTCTTTATAGACCTTGATAGATTAAATTGTATTGATGAAATTGCGCCATATAAGGATAATACTTTTTCAAGTGTCTACAATATTAGTAGTGGTAATCCTACATCTGCATTTGCCAAACTACCACTCAGTATTCTAGACGATGTTGCATATGGAGGAAGTCAACCTATGTCAAAAGTATATACACCTCCTTTGGATAGGTTATCCAAAATATCTATTCGCCTCCGTTTCCATAATGGACGCCCTGTTAAGTTTGGTGTTCAACCCTTCTCATTTGTCTTACAGATAACAACTTCCAAATTAGCTCTTACTAAGTAACTAAGAGAGAAAGAGAAATATAATATTGACAGTCAATGATACTATCCATATGAATAATATCATTCATTTTACATATTTAACATGTTTAATATCTCAGCATTCTCTGTTTCATCAACATTCTTTTCATTTAAACCCTTGGGCATCTTCAAGAACTCTGGCTTCCTCATCTTAGATGTTTTAAAATAGACATAGAGTGAACCGGTCTTACTTCGTCGAATACTCGTATCCTTATTTAATTGTTTTATAATACCAGCTCCTTTACCATCTCGTTCACGTTCTAGCACACCACGTATTTCTTCAAGAGAAATATTTTCTGGTGGTCTATTACCAAAACCGCGTAATCCGATTGTCTTTCCATTCCATTCTGCATATAACCCATATTTTCCCTTTTTTACTACTGGAGGATTCTCGCCCCATTCACTATCTTCCACCTTTGGGGGAGAACGAGTATCATCCGTCTTATTTTCAATACTTTCAAATGTAGTTACTTTCTTACCAGATACATCCTGTGTTGTTTTTATGACTGGCCCGTATCTTCCCATAACAATATCTCTACTATTATCTAAACGAACCTTAAACTTTTCTTTATCGGAAGAATCCATATTTGTTATTGTTTTATCTATGTCTTTAATAATTGTATCACATGGTAATGTCCATTGTCTACTCCCTGAGGAAACCTTCTCCAATTCATTTTCCATTTTTTCTGTATATTCATAGTCAAATAGTTCAGAAAAATGTTTTATTAAATATTCAATTACCATTTTTCCTATGGGTTGCAGAACAAGCTTATTTTTTTCTCCACCAACAGTTACTTCTCTCTCTTCTTCTCTGATAACATTATCCGACGTTAAAATAATATCAGAACAAAGATATACTTCTCCATGAACAGTCATTTTTGTAACATATCCCCGTTCTTGTATTTTATCAACAAGTGAAGAAAATGTAGAAGGGCGCCCAATGCCGTTACCCTCTAATAATTGAACAAGTTTTGCTTCTGTATAATGTGAAGGTGGCTTCATTACTTTTTCTTCGGCATGAATACTTGAAAATGTAATATTTGAGTTTTGATTTAATATTTTTAAAAATGTATAGTCTTGTGGACCACTTATATTTTCTTCATCACCTTCATTCTCTAGTGCACTACATTGTAAACTATTATTGCTACTTTTAATATTATTACGAACAACTTGCCATCCCATAAAAATGGGACATGATGTTATATGGGTATATTTCAACTCTTTATTAACTGGTGTATGAATATAACACTTCATTTTTGAATAAACTGCATTTGACATACATGACTCCATTGTTGTTCTCCATATAATGTAATATAGCCGTTTCTCTCTTGCAGAAAAACTAGAATATTCATCGTCGTTTAGATTTTCAATTTGGATGTTTGTTGGGCGTATACTTTCATGTGCATGCTGTTCAGCATCATCTTTTTTTATAATTTTATTATCTGTTGAACTACATACTGGAGGCACTGTCAAGAAAAACATTGTTGGCGACACATAACGGTCATCATTATAACGGCGCTTAATATGCTTTTTAACTGTATCAAGGAAATTATTACTATAATGACTAGCATCAGTTCTCATATAAGTAATAAGACCATGTTCATATAATTTTTGTGCGCAAGCCATTGTATCTTTGGGACTTAAAGATTGTTCATTACTACATAACTGTTGCAAACGACTTGTACTAAGTGGTTTTGGTGGAGAAATATTTGTTTCATATGGTTCATCGCGTGTAAATGTATGTGGCATTGCACATATTTGCGTATTTGTGTTTTCTATAAAATCCATTGCTTCTCTCTGTGATTGAAACTTATGTTGCATTTCAAACTTAATTAATTTTGAAGTAAATCTTCCATAAACAGTATACACACTACTACCTGCCATATCTCCATTTAAATGTTGTTGTACTATCAAATCATTATCATAAACCAAACGTAAGCATGGTATTTGACATCTACCCGCGCTTAATGCACCTGTTTTTTTATTATTTTTTCCATGGGTAAATCGTTTCCACAACAAAGGAGATACACGAAATCCAACTATCATATCAATTACTTGACGACATTTTTGAGCTTGAATAAGATTTATATTTAATATAGTAGGATGTGTAATTGCATATTTAACAGCATCACGAGTAATTTCATGAAATATAATACGACGTGTTGTGTTAATGTCTAACCCAAGAAAATCACATATATGCCAACCAATTGCCTCTCCTTCTCTATCATCATCCGTTGCAATAACAACATTACTATTACCAACCTTTCTTGCAAGAACTAACATTACTTGCATTGCATCACGCTTGGTTTTATTAATACTTTTTGTGTATTTAATGGTATAGTCATTTTCGATATCAATATCTTCTAAACTTTTAATATCTCTGAAATGTCCACATGATGCTATACATTTAAAGTTCTCTCCTAAATACTCCTCAATTTTTTTACACTTAGCAGGAGACTCGACTATAACAATAGTTTGTTCGGGTTTCACCGAAGTATTTCGTTTTTTAATACCTGACATTATTTTGTATATTATTAGTTTACACTATACAAACTAATAGTATATATTTATGTTAAAACATATAATTATTACTAATACATGTAATGGTCATCGGGTAAAGGATTGTCTGGCATACCATATATACCCATTTTATCATAGAATGCAGATGATTGAACATATAGTCTAGAAAGTGAAGCACCTGTAAACTCAGATAACGTATCTAAAATAGGTATTTTATTGATTATCTTTACTGTTCCAAAAATCATATTTTTTATTTGAGTAAAACCACTTAACCCATACATGATAAATGTAACGGCAATAGAAATAAAAACAACTTTAACAATAATATTAAAGTTTGACATAGTTTCAAATCAATATACTATAATATAACTAGAGAAGCTTTTCTATTTTTTCACGTAAGTCATCTATCTGTGGAACATCTAAACTATCATAATCAATAAAAATCTCATTATCGGTCTGTTCATTAAACCACAGTGGTTGTTTGTGGATTGGTTTCATAGGATAAGGCCAATGACTAGTCTGAAAACGGTTTTCAAAACATTCTCTACGTACTTTTTGTTCATGTTCAGTATTTTTCGGACTATTTTTAGGAAGATAACATAAATATTGAATAAGCCTTTCTTCTGAACATGATGATTCACCACATGTATTTTGATGAAATAATCTCGAGTCCCACATAACAAGTGAACCAGGTTTTACATGCAAAACCTCTTGTCTATACTGTATTCCTTTTAAATATTCGGGGTATAAAACACACCAATCATTTTCAGTATATGTGTCTGTAATATTGAAATAATCTTGATGAAGAAAGTGACTTCCTCTGTAAAGAACAAATGTTCTTTCCTTATTTTCTGTAAAACTAACAAATGATTGAAGACAATGACGACCTACTTTATATCCTGACTGATCAGTATGTATCCAAAAACGAGGATTGTCACTATAATCACTTGGATAATAACAACAACCGTCAAAGGACGTAACTAACTCGTCTGTGTTCCAAATATCTTTAAATATATTAGTAATACACGTATTTGTTCTTGCTAACCAAGCAAATCTTTGATGTGCAACTTCGTAATATTTAAAAATGCCATTTGAACTTACCTCATCATGAAAGCTTTTTAAACCTTCGGTATTATCATACCATTTAAAAAATTCACTCTTATACTCTTCTATTTCACTCTTAGTAAGAACATTAGGAATAACTACGTAACCGTCGCGTTCGAGACGAAATGAAATTTCTTCTTTTCCCATCATAACATTTTCTTCATGATCCATATCAATCTCTTCAGATAATTCAGTTACAGAACGATTCTCAATATTATTTATAGTACTAACATCACTCAACCGAATACTTGACGTTTCATTGTCGGATTCAGTTGAAGTCTCCATAATTTATAACAAAAATATCTATTTATGTTATAATAGTATATAGTAATTATGACTGCAAACAAAAAGTGGTATACATCATTAAATAAATCACCTTTAACTCCACCATCATGGGTATTTGGTCTAGTGTGGCCAATACTCTATGTTTTGATGTTCATATCTACAGTACGTGTATGGAAATCAGACAAATGTATTCAAAACAGTATATGGAATGGCCCATGTAAAATAGTATATTTCTTTCTTATTCATCTTATATTTAATTTTTCATGGACGTATTTATTTTTTAGATTAAAGCGCCCTGACCTTGCACTAGTTGACTTAACAATTATGATTTTATTTGTAATAACTATTACAATTGGTTATATGAAATATGATTTATTAGCTGGTATATTATTTTTACCATATCTTATATGGTCATTATTTGCCCTGTATTTGAATAGTTATATTGTTTTACATAGAGCATTAAATAAAGAAAAAACACAATAATTATACAAATGGGCTCTTTTTTAAGTAAGGTAATTGACCCTGATTATATAGATCGCGAAGACAAAATACAAGAGTTTGAAAGTTCTTTGAATGATATAGAAAAAGGTGTAAATATTGATATTGAAGAAAACGAAGAAGCTACATGGAAAACATTAGAAAATACAGTAACTGTATCCGAACCAACTACACTATTTGAGTTATTTTTTGGTGTTAGTAATTCTGAAGCGCAACCAGTACCCAGCGAGTAGTAAATATACAGATGATATTAACCACAAACCATACTTGTGTGTTTCAGATGTATTAAACGCAATGTACGCATAGAAACACATTAGAGATAAAAATACTATCACATACACATCCCTATTCACAAGAGCTCTATTACCAACTATTTTTATAGTAGAAATGGGCTTTTTCGGTTCATTATTTGAAAAATAGAAATAAATCATACCTATTTGTAATAAACAGAATAACACCATTGTTGGGGTCAAACGATTAGAATGAAATGACCATAAAGAAAATATAACTAATAGTGAATGCCCTAGAACACCAAGCAATTGAGTTTTGAGAGTGCCATCCATGAGATGCTTAGACTTGTTATTATCGGATATTCCAGATAATAAGTTGTAATTTATTGAAATAATGATATGACCTATGATATATGCAAACTGACCAAACTCTTTATCCCATATATTGGTAACGTCGCTTCCAATATTTGTTATGTTATTGTAATTTAACCCAGAAAATAAACTTGGCAACCTTGAATATGTGTAAGTAGTTGCAAGAACACCATGAGAGAAACATGCGTATTTGAAAAAGTAGGGCGTTACATTGATATTACCTATTTCCATTATAGTCTATTATATTATGTAAACAAATAATATAATATAAAACATTATTTATACAGTTTGTCTTCTTGAAGCTAGTTCCGCATTAAAATCTATTTTGTCAAAATAACTATTTTCCGACATACATACACAACACTTTTGTAGATTTTTATTCATCAAAAATGCACATCTATCATGAAAATTATTATTACATGCTTTACATTTAAGATATCTTTTTGATAATTCTTGTTTACAAATATAACATGTATTTTCAGTATCTACAATCACACTTGTACAGTTTCCCATATATATAATAGTTACATATTATATTTCTATTTTTTACTTGTTTGGTCAGTTGAAAGTATCGGAATAAGTGTATCTGTCTGACCACAATAGATGCATAAAGTATTTTGGTTCTGTGTTCGCATACAGCGATGATGTGTTCTTGCAGTACAGTTGTTACATCTTAAATAATTCATATCTTTATCCACTAATAGTTCATTACAATATATACATCTTGTCACTGAGATACGGTCTGTTGATATTTTCCTTTTAGATTGCGACGTTCCCATTTATTCAAATATACAAATGTACAAATATATATACTTGAATATTAGTTTTTACTCTCGCCGTCTATAAGAATATTTTCATAGTTATTTTCCAGTACAGATATATTATCATCATTTAATATCGTCGCAGATGCCGCCGTTTTATCTAATATAACTTCGTTTGCTATCTTTTTTGTAATCTTCTTGAAGTTGCGTTCGTCTTCTGCATCATCTGCGCCACCCATTAAATTATTACAAATGCCCATATATTTTGTATGAGTATTTGATGTTAATACATTATAGTCGGGGTTAGTTTTCTGCCAATCTGGTAGTTTTTTCACACCTTTACCTGCCATTTGCCGAATTGCTCGTTCCATTTTTGTTCCAGTTGAGTCTTCTTTTGTCCATTCATCATTGTTTTTAATGTATAACGATTTACGCTTAAAATCTGTACAATGAATTGGACGTTTGGTCACCTCCATATCCGAAAGGTTCTCAATAAATAATTTACTGATACCATCGACATATCCTAGTTTTCCAACGTCTTCCAGGTTCTCAAGTTTGCATTTAATCGTTTCAATGAAATCCATTAAGTTCATTGCATCTTTGCATTGGTCGTTCAAAAACACGTTGATATTGTAGTTCACATTGTTATTAATGTTATTGATTGTTTTCCCATTTCCATCTTTTACTGCTTCTATTAATTGACCCTGTAACTTTTGGTTCTCCTTCTGTTGGTTTACAAGTAATTCCTTGAACTCTTTATTTTCCTTCATTAGCTCTTGGTGATGTGTTAGTATTGTCGTTACCATATCTGGTGTGTCTCGTTTCATGTTTTTATTTATAGGTTCTTTATCTTCATCTATTTCAACTCCAGGTTCTATATAAGTACATTTCTTCTTATGGTTGTACAGTGAGGCTCTATGTGAATAAACTTTTCCACATTCACATGAATATTCCTCAGGGGTTTTTTGGCATTTTTTCGGTTGTATTTGGTTGTATTCTGCCATTTTGTGCTTTTTGGTAAGAATATGTTTTTCGTAATTGCTTTGTTTGTTACTAGTAAAGTCACATATTTCACAATAGTATATTTTGGCATTTTTTGGCATTTTTTTCGTTGTATTTGTTGTATATATATACAACATAAAAAATGCCTAAATTATTTTTTTAATGATTTTTTGGAAATTTTTTCGGAAAAATTTATTTATGGTAACAAAAAAATCAATGAGTGAAAACTTTGTTACCATAAAAATATTTTTTTTTTCGTTTTCAAAAGTTCTTCATAAATAAAAAAGGACATTTTTTGGACAATTTAAAATGTCCATTTTCTAATATACGAAAAGTTTGGGAACGAATTTTTGACCTGAAAAAATACCCCTTACTGAACGACACTGTGTTTTAATCATATATGTTTTTCTATTAACATAAATGATTACAAAAGTTTGTTTATTAGTAAATATATGTAATTTTGAAACTTATTCATTCTTATCGGATTTTTGTTGAATAGCCTTGTACTCTTTCCAAGATACCTTGTTTACTACTGCAGTAGGAACGGCTGCTGCGGCGGCTCGTTGCTGGTCAAGCTTGTCTGCTTTCTTAAGAGCACTGTCAATGTAAATCTCTTTTAGAATACTGCCAATCATATAGGATGCTTCGTGTTGGTCCATTTCATTGTTCTCAATTCGTTGCAATACATTCAAAAATTGATTAAGAAGAGGCAAATCAATCTCGTCATTTTTTACCTTGTTATAGATGTCAGTATAATTTGTATGCAAGAAACTGCACATATTCGTTGCATCTTCTTGAACCTTTTCAAGGTCACCCTTGTGTTTGAACTTTAACTGTTGAAGAGTTCTAATATCCTCAATTAACTTATTGCTATGCTTAAGACGACGAATATTTTCAGTATTGTCTTGAGTATTATTAACCTCAATCATTTTTTTTAGTTGGAGTCTTTGTGAGTCATCCATCTTTTCTCTTAACGAATATTATATATATAGTAAAATAGTTATATTTATACCATTGTAATTGTAATTATTTTTCATCAATAAAGAATAATCCTACTGTACTATATAATTACGTATGGCTCGTTATCATCGAAAAAGAAAGAGTATGAGGGGAGGAGATGATGGAACTGGACCTGGAACGACACCGCCAGAAACCAAAGGGTATAGTAATGGTGCTACTAATCCCAATGAAGATGCTGCAAATGCGGCAACTGCTGATAATGATAATTTAAATAATTTAAATAATATTCAGCAAACTGGTGGTCGTTGTAAAAACTGTGGTCACAAACATCATGGTGGTAGTAGTTGTGTAAACCATCAGCATGGCGGTAATGCACCTGATGGACAAGTCAAAGCTGTCAGTGTTGATTCTCCCGTCCGCGAGACTGCTGCGGGACCATATAGTTCACAAAATCAGGTAAGCGAGAACCAACAAGTTGCAAATCAAGGAGCAGAGAACACAAAATATGATGATCCTGGACCAGCACCTCAAGATGGAGGAAAACGCCGTAGAAAATCTAGAAAGTCTACACACAAAAAGTCAAAGGCAAAGAAGAGCATGAGAAAAAGACGCGGACGTAAGACAATTAAGAAGTCTCGTTCTAGACGCTCTCGTCGTTAAATTATTTTTGTAAATAGTATTGTTTTGTAAACAATAATATTTTCGTACTATAAGTTAGTTTATAATTATTATGCCTAAGGGAAGTGATTGGTTTAATTTTGCATATGTGACTATTGCTTATCTTGCATTGGCACTAGGTATGATGCTTTTTATCGCGATAGACGATATACGAAAAAACTGGCCAAAATATAGATGTAATCCAATGTATTTACCTCTTTCAAAGGATGTCCAAAAGGATTTTTCATATTGTGTTCAAAATATGCAGGCAAATTACATGGGAGTGTTATTAGCTCCTATTACATGGATAATGAAAAATATTGGCTCGCTTGCTGGGAATGTGTTTAGCTCACTTCAGAAGTTTCGTTACATGATTTCCAACATTCGTGATTTCATTATGTTTATTGTTCAAAGTATTATGGGTATCTTTGCAAATACAATTATTCAAAGTCAAAAAATGGCTATGGCAGTTAAAGATAGTGTTGGAAAAATTATGGGTATTGCAGTAACTCTTTTATATACGATGGACGGTTCTGTAAAAACAATGCAAAGTGCATGGAATGGTCCACCTGGACAAATGGTACGAGCAATCTGTTTTAGAAAGAATACTATTGTTGAACTTAAGAGCGGAGAAAAAGTTGCTATGGATAAAGTAAAATTAGGAGATGTATTAAGCAATGGAACAAAGGTTTACGCAACTCTTGAAGTTGCAAATGCAAACGATGAATGTTTCTATAAGGTTATGTCAAAAGACGAAAATGATAATCAAAAAGAGATATTTGTTACTGGCTCACATTATTTATTCTGTGATAGAGAGAAAAAGTTTGTAATGGTAAAGGAACATCCTGATGCTGTTTTAACTGAAGAGAAAGAAGATACTTTTAGTTGTCTTATAACAGATAACCACACCATTCCTCTTGGGGGACATATGTTTTGGGATTGGGAAGACGACCTTGTTCCAAAATAATTTATTGTAAAATGTAGAACTTATGATTGTTAAGGGTTATGTTTCTATGAATATTATCCATGTTCATTATATGAGCAATATTCAAAAAAGTATAGATTTTATTAATAAGGCGTACGACAAGTTAACTTATTTTGACTTGTATGGAGCATCTGTTTTCTTTTGCGTCCTATTAATTTACCTACTTGTTCTTTATTACCAGTTTATGAGAATAAATCAAAACTTTGAACCTGTGCGTCGCAACTGGACATCACATAGATGTAATCCTGTTTATATGCCCTTTGCTGGTTATATTATGCGACCAAAAAATGTAAGTTGGGCGAAGTTTGCAGGTAATAATGCAACATATTGTGTAAATCAAATATTGCAAAACATTGCAGGTAATTTTATGAAGCCAATTTATTTTATTTTGTATCCAATCCTTGGCATGTGGAAGTTGATAATTGGTATCTTACAGGCAATACGTAAAGCATTCCAGAAAATACGTGACGCAATGTCAAAGATTGTTGCCAATATTATGAACCGTGTTGCATCGTTTATTATTATACTGCAAAAAATGGTAATGTCTTTAAAAGATTTATTTGCAAAAATAAGAGGTATATTTGTAGCAGGCATTTATACGGCATTAGGTGGGTATTATGCAGTTAAGTCTGCATTAGGTGCTTTATTAGTATTATGTATTATATTCCTTGTTTCATTGGCTGCGATGATTATTATTGCATGGATGATGCCTTGGACATGGGGTGTAGCTGCGGCATTGACGACTTTGTTTGTTGGTATTATGATACCTCTTGCGTATACAACAACGTGGATGGCGATTATTATGAATATAAAGCCAAAAAATAAACCTCCTGGCAAGCCTGGTCGCGGTGGTGGTTGTTTCCGAGGTGATACTCCAATTAAATTACAAGATGGAAGTATTATACAGATTAAAGATGTAAGACATGGTGATGTATTAGAAGATGGGGGTATTGTTACAGCATTTATGATTTATTCAAATAGTGATAATATTGGTAAATTAGATAATATTTATGTTACAAGAGAGCATTATGTTATGCATGATGGAACATGGAAGATGGCACAGTCGCATCCCGAGTTTATGATATGTGATAAAGAAGAAAATCACAAAATAAAAGAAGTTTATTGTCTTGCAGTCAGCACAAAGAAAATACATATAGGAGACCATATTTTTGCAGATTGGGACGATATGATTAAGCCAGGTGAAGTTTATAATTATAATAAACAATTACTTCACTTTCCTATTAATGTAAATATTGAAGGTTCGGAATTATATAATGGAAAACATATTCATTCCTTTTTTGAAGGAGGATTTACTGGAAATACGATTGTAAGTTTAAAAAATGATGCGCCTCGTAAAATAAGTGAAGTACGTATAGGTGATATACTTGATTTAGGAAATATAGTTATTGGAATTGTTATTATAGATGGTCGTGATATTTCACAATATAAAACAACCGTATATGGTTCAAAGAAAGTTACATATGAAATGCAGGGTGCCGGAAATAATATTTATGCACAAAATGGCTCTGAAAATGTATTTAATGTAAATAACTCTACACTAACCGAGTTTTTAGATAAAGATGAATTAAATGCAGGCGATAAAGATAACATTTTATATCACTTAATTACTACACACAGTAATTTTATTATAAATGGAGGGTTAACGGTTGGTGATTATAATTCTTGTTTGGATTATTTTGAAACAAAATAATAATCAATTACCAATATATAGACAAAGTAAATATGTTCGAGTTTAAGTTAAATCAAACATTAATTGACATAAAAATATTAGGTCGTGAAATTAAGTTGTCAGTTATTAAAGTAATATTGATAGTTATTCTTTTGTGGGTAATTAGTGCATTTGTTTTGTGTTCTTGTTGCACATATACATTGACTGATGTTATTGATTTAGCATATGATAAAGTTCTTCAATTATTGGGTGATAATAATGAAGTTTCTCTTCGTATTCAAAATATTCATGATAAAAAATGTGCATGTGATTCTCCGTGGTATTCTCCATGTGTAGTATGGGGAAATAAACAGATTAAAGAAGATAGTTGTAATAAAGAAGGAAGTTGTGAAGATAATGCGTACATTAAGGGTGCAAATGAAAAAGAAAGTTCTTTAAAAAAATGCGGAACTAGTGATTGTGCGAATAAATGTAAAGATGTTAAGAAAGAGAAGATTGACCCTACTAGTGGTGAGGTCCAAAATCTTACAATGGATGGTAAGTTTACCGAATCATTCTATACACGAGGAGGAAATCGTTTTACCCACTAAATAAAATCTATATTATAACATTATCTAGTTATAATATAGATGGTAAAATATAACAAACAACCAAAAACCAGACGTGTTAGAAATGCTTCAAAAAAAAATAGAAGTGGTGGTAATGAAACATCTGTTAAGGGATGTGTTGGTGTAGAAAAAGGTATTCGTATTGATCAAAAACGAATTAATTTAAGCGATTGGGATCCCTATTATCCAGGAACTGGTATTTATCGTGGTGAAGTAGATTGTGGAGATAAAGAAACCAACGGGAAAGGTCGTGCTTCTGGAACTGGAAGTTGGGAATCGGATAATGTTCTGCATGGTCCAGATGAAACATTCATGAACCCTAACGCTAAGAAAACTGGAACAGTAGTATCAGGCACATGGAAAAATAATATGCCAGTCAAAGTTACTGTAACAACATCTAAGGGAACTTTTAATTATGAGAAAAAAACTCATGAAATGGTTCGTGATTCTATTGGGTCAATGTCAAGCCGTGCGTCTACTGTAAGTGACCGTAGTTCTATAGCAAGTGTAGACAGTGATTACGACTTTAGAGATAGTGTTGCAAGTATGGGAAGTAGGGGGAGTAATATAGTGAGAGGTTCTTGGCATGCCAAGAAGACCGCGGGAGGACGTCGTCGTAAAAGTCGCAAAAGTCGCAAAACACGCCGTCGTAAACGTAAAAATTAAATTACATAATAGATAATATATTATATCTATTATGAAATTATCCCACACAAGTATTAACGAGTGGGAAATGTTAGAAAACATTTATCACAATATGTTATTGACGTCCCTCTGTCTGGATTAATATCAATATAATCCTCAACATAGTTATGTTTACATACACTCTTTAATGTATTCTCCAAACTAGTAATATGCTCATCTATCTTTTGCATTGCTGTTTTTCTAGAAGGATCTTGTCCTACCATACTATTAAGTTGAAGAACCGTTCGTTGCTGTTGCATACCTGCGATAACTTTTCTATAAGCCGAAATAGAAAGTTCGTCGGCGTAGGCTCCTTCAGGACAAGGAGCAGGTTTATGTAAATGAATTTGTTGTTTCGTCATGACGGCTAGGTTATAGTAATAAAAAAGATCTATTTATATAGATTACATAATATTAATTAAAGTTTATAGATACATCATTCTAAGAGATGGGTCGACGCCATCATTGCGCTTAAGAAGTTTGTCGACAACTTCTGTTGTTACTGTAAGTGGAAATGAAACGTCTAGTGTCATTTCTTTCTTGAAAAGGTTAGTTCCAGGTTTCATAAGTCTGTATAAGTTGACTTTGGTATGAATAATTTCCAAACATCTCTTAAGATTTCGAACACCGTGTTCCTTGTCACAATAGTTTGTAACAACATGACGAATAGTTTCTTCTGGAATAACAACATCTTCGTTTGAGAACTTAACTTGCTCTCTAATTTTTGGTAGCACGTGGTTATTTGATATGACAACTTTTTCCTTGACATCGTAACCCTTTGTTTGAATGCGATACATTCTATCTCTTAGAATAGGGTTCACCTTGTGCTCATCATTATAACTGAAGATGAAGAGACATTTGCTCAAATCAAAATCTACTTCTGAAAAGTATTTATCATGAAACTGTGAGTTTTGTGTAGTGTCTGTCAGATGTGTTAGGATACCAGCAATCTCTTCACCCTTTGGTGTATCACTGATTTTATCCAATTCATCAAAGTAAATAACTGGGTTCATGCATTTACTATCGAGTAGGATTTGAACTATTTTTCCCCATACAGAACCCTCGTAAGTGTAAGAATGGCCTTCTAGGAAACTGCTGTCTGTTGCACCACCGAGTGCAAGGAATGCAAAGGGTCTATCTAGGATTTTGGAAATACCCTCTTTTACAAGTGTAGTCTTTCCAGTTCCCATTGGGCCTTTGATTGCAATAGCTGTTCCAATAGCCTGTGGGTTTGTAACCAATTGTCCAAGCATTTGCATGATTTGCATCTTAGCATCATCTAGACCATATACTGCATCGTCTAGTGTTTTCTGTGCATTTTCCATGAAATCGTGACATTTTTCAACGCCGTCTGTAATATTCACTGGAAGAGTCTTATATGTATCAAAGGGAATACGCATAAATGTATCAATCCAGTTCTTGATTTTATAAAACTCACCACTTCCTGGTTCCATATACTTAAGTGATTCTAGTTTGTTAAAAGCAATTGACTTATACTTATGTGGGATATTCGTCTCTAGTAATCCAATGCGGTATGGTGTTTCTACATTGGATACTTTATTTACTTCTCTTACCTCTTTGATAAGCTTGATTTGCTTTTCTTTCTCAAGACCGTCAAAGAACGTATAATCGTTGGTCTTATTTTTATTTCTAAGAAGCTTCTTGAAGATGCGAGAATTCTTGTCTTTTTGTTTTTGTTCTTTGCGTTCTTTTTGTCGGTCGACCTTATCAACCTTACTTTGATAATGGTCAATGCCCATTTTCATAGATTCTTGTAGAAGTTTATTTCCAGAGTTTTCTGCACACAACTTCTTCATTGTATTTAATACATCTACTGGGTTTTCGGTATCATCGTTCTTTTTATTACTTGACTCTTCGATTTTTGTTGTTTCATTGCTCTTCTTTGCAATTCTCTTAGATCTGCCTCGTGTAACAGGAACATCCTCTTCTTCATATTCATCCTCTTCTTCGTCTTCCTCTACTTCTCCATCATCTTCATCCTCACTCTCATCTTCATCCTCATCTGACGAGTCTGTAACACTTGATACACTCGCATCTTCATCCTCACTCTCGTCTTCATCATCTTCCCAGTCAGACTCATCTTCCTCTTCGTATTCGTCGTCTTCTTCATTGTAATCTTCACCACCGATAGTAAAGATAATATTATAATTACCACCGCCTCCACTACTACCTGCCTTTGCCTTAGATGTCTTTTTTTCTGTTTTATTCTTAGGCTTCTTTTTAACACTTTCATCATCTCCATCTTCATCCTCTGTATCTTCAATAACATCCGCAAACTTCTCTACCTTGGACTTAGATACAACCCTATTTTTCTTTGATTTTTTTACGGGTAGTTCTTCTACTTCCATTTCGATACCTTCATTTGAACTTGAACCATTCTCCTCCTCTTCGTCTTCTTTGTCCTCAATGTCTTTCTTGAGAACACGTTTCAAGCGTTCGCCCTTCTCAACAGTTTCTGACAAGTGCTTGGATGGAAACAACTTATTTAAGAACTTTTTATATTCAAACTCGTCCATAATGTCCTCTTCGTCGTCTCCATCATTATCATCACCTCGTCCTCTTTTTCTGTTTTTGGTGGGCTCAGACTTACCTTTTTTATCTGAAGACGTCTCTTTAGTTTTCGTCTCAGCCTTGGTCTTGTTGTCCTTGTTATCGTTATTTGTGCGTGCCATGTTACTTTAAAAGTTGTAAGATGTGAAATGCTCTTTAATGATAGACATTAGTCTTTAAGTTGATGTTCAATTTACTAGTGTATACATTATTTTCTCGAAAAATCATAATTTTTAATAAACCAATCAACAGTGTTATGTATACCTTCTTGAATACTAATAAACGTAGTATGTGGCCTATGTGACATAAGTTTTGAGTTGTCAGCTGTTTTTTTATATTGTCCATCTGATTTGGTAGTATCAAAAACAATATTATCAGTATAATTATATTCTTTTGCAATATGAATTGCAACATCTTTTATTGAAACTTCATCACATGGAGAAACTGATAATATAATTGGACTATTATCGTTATATTCAAATAATGACCAGAGAATAAGTTCTGCCAAGTCTTTACTATAAATAAACTGACGCATTGGTTTTCCCGAACCATATACAACGAATGGTGTATTATTTTTTTTAGCAAGATAACATTTATGAACTAAAGCAGGTATAATATGAGAATCTATTAAGTTGAAGTTATCATTTTCTCCATAAATATTGGTTGGTATAATACATTTATATTTATATCCATATTGTTCATTGTATGAACGACATAGTACTTCAAGCATTCTTTTTGCATATGCATATGGATAATTTGAACTATGCGGTTCACCATTATGTAACATAGTTTCATTAATAGGATAAGTAGTTTTATCTGGAAAAATACATGTACTTAAACAGCAAATAATTTCTATTACATTACATTTATGACAAGCTAGTAAAACGTTATTATTTATAAGTATATTTGTTTGGAACATATCTACTTTATGTTCCATATTTTTAAATAAACCACCAACATTTGCAGCAAGATGTATTACATATGTTGGATTAATTAATGTGAAATAATTTATTGTTGAACTATAATCTGTTAAATCGCAGTCTTTACTTGTCATAAAAATAAACTTATGCGAAGCATATTTGCTGGTCTTATACACATTTTGAATACCTTTTCCTACTAATCCTGAACCACCTGTTACTAAAACAGTCACCATATATAGATAATATAACTATAAATATCTATATACGTAACAACGTATTAAATAATTTTCTTAATGATGGATTGATTGATACAAAATCACTGTCAAAAATACACCGAAGAAGTTCTTAGAAAACAAATCTAGTATGTTTAATGAAATATTTTTCCAATCGTAAGGAAGAAGTGCGGCTGCGCCATAAAACGACCAAATTGTCATAAAAATAGAAAATAGTATGTATGTTTCTTTAACGCCTTGAACGTAGTATTTATACAATATGTAAAAATAGACCAAAAATACAATTTTTCCTATGAAAACAGATGTATTTATAGGAAGTTTTCCGATTTCACCGAGATATCCCATAAGTAACATAAGTGCATTCAACCCACAGATAATAAGTAATGGTATGTATTCCTTCTTCATAATGTCAACAACTTTAAGGGTAGATGTGTCTTTAAACTGGTCTTTGTATTTTAGGAATACAAAGTAACAAATTAAGGTAATCAACATAGTTGGTGTAGTAAACATCCAGTCATAATAACGAGCTGGTGTGATATTTTTAATCTTAAAAAAGTTGTATGCAAGCCAAATATAAAATATAACTTCTATAAGTTGAACACCTAGTTCTGCATATATAAGTTCACGTATAAGATTTACACTTTTTGGCGTTTTGTACTGCAAAACCCATATGTTTGCTAAAGCAGTTATCACTTGTATAATGAGAGATGCATAAACGGAATATTCTAATAGATATTTTGTATCCATTGAAGTTCTTATATAATATATATATATTAACAACATTTTTTGATAAATAAATATATTCGTTATTTACGCCAAGAATATATTTATTTATAATATAAGTATTTTGTAATGAAACGCAGTAGTATGAAGTATAAAAACGGATATACCAAAAAATACGACTTTTCGATAAATGGTATTAAAAAGCCTGAATACCTCATTTTTTTTGAAAAAAGTAAGATGAGGACATGTTTTAAAAATACCTTTTCAATGAAATCATATTATAACAAGATTACTGAAGAATTTCAAAAGAAAAATATTCATATTGTTGAAATTGATAATTTTGTTAATGATGCAGATAGTTATCAGTGCGCCAATTTTAATAATACACAACGAGTTTTATATAATGGATTAAAATATCCTTGTTTTGGTGTTTTATACATATTATTTGATACTTATAATTTTGTAAATCAGCAAACTATTAATTATTACACAGTAGATAGATACTCATTCCAGATGAAGTCGTATGTTCATGATTTTTTAATATTTTTATCGCAAAGTTTTGGTGCAAAATCTATTAGATGGAGTTACTCGACCGACAAAACAAGTCAAGAAAGTAATAATACAAGTGTAAGCACAAGTTATCAAGGAGTAACTGCTGAGACAGGAGTAGGAAGTACAAATGATACCGAAAAGAAATCGTCTACTGATTTGGTTTTAAGTTACGACAATAACGGAAGTGAAATATTTTTTGAGACTACAAATAATGAATTACCTTGGTGCATTAAAATACAAAAAATTATTTGTGATTCGAATGTTCCATATGATGTAGTTAAATATCGAAGAAATGATCTTCTTATTGCAAAGTTTTTAGAGAACAATAAATATTTTCGTTACGAGTTTTATATTGAAAATGATTTACTTGTTGATTTTGTTAGAAAAAGACAAAATGGTATGAACGAGGTGCATCATGAAATGGTTTTTTATGATAAACATCGTTCTATGTTTAATTATTGTAACGAACTTGGGATGAAATATTTTACTAGTATGGGATTTTCATATTCAAGTGAAACAAGTATGTCTGAACAAACAACAACATTTTATCATGTAGATTTTTATCAGACATATGATTTAGAAAGTATAACCCTTCGTAGATGTATTGTTGAGGATAAATCTATTATGCAGATGAAGAGAGAAAATAATCATACAATTAGTAAAATTAGAGAAATGCAAACTGAATGGGAAGAATACAATGATGATGCAAAGGAGTTTAAGTATCAATACTATGGTCGTATGGTTACAATTGAAAAAAATAAAGATGAAAAAGACAATGACATGTATAATCTATTACAAGAAGCCAGTTCTATATATAAAGCATTGCCAAAACGTAAGAAGGGTAATTCATGTTGTGGTAGGGGTGGTATAGCAGAATGTGTATATGATCCATCTCAAGATAGAAGAAATAAAAAAAAAGAATATATACCAGATGACATAGATGAATTTATAACTATTATACAAAACAATGATAACAAATCAACAACTGAGTATTATGACCAACTCAAGAAAAGACAGGTTATTGTAATAACTGAAAATGAGATTAAAAATTTTCGAAAAACAAGAGATGTGATTACAAATGTGCATGTTATTTTACAAAGATATAAGAGATATTTTGATATGTTAAATAAAGATTTTAACAAATACGAAGAGAAATATCGAAAAGATAATAAAGACGACAATGGTATGGTAATAGAAGATGTATCATTTAAACAAAAACAGTTAGACCATAAAAATACGATGAAAAAAAAGAAGTTTACTTTTATAACTGAAATTCTTAACTGTTTTTATAACATATTGTATAAAAGTGAGGAACATGATGATGAAGAAATAAAGATAAGAACAAGTAAGTTTAGAATGGATACATATATTCGTAATGTTCCCGATGAGTTTTTTATTATAATTATTGATCATATTTTGAACGCTGTGGATATGGAAGGTGCTATGACATCGTATCTTCATAATGTACGTTATCTTATTCGTGATATTGAGGTTCCTGTAAGTAAAGACAAAGAACGTGTTGAGAAACAAGCAGAAAACTTATTAAAAGAGAAATTAAAAGAGAGGGGTGTTGATCCAACCCAACCAGACCAACAAGAAGTATTATTTAACTCCGAAGAGAATAAAAATAAAAATAAGAAGAACAAGACTATAGATGCGTTTCTTAATATTAAACTTGTTGTAAAATCTCAAATATATTTATCACTCACTGATACTGAAAAGGAAAACATAAATAAAAATATATTGGATTCAGAGAATAAGGATTCAGACTATTCAAAGTATATGATTATACAGGAAGCAGAAGAAGCCGAAAGAAACGATAAGTTGTATGAAAATGTTACTAAAATCCGTTTGGTGAATAAAGATGGAGGAAATAATTATGCATCATGTGATGGAATATATGTCCATGATGATAATGTCAAGATAAACAATTACAATCCTTATGTGAATAAAGATAAAGATAGGTTTATTGGAAGAACCGGCAAAGGTTGGACATTAACTGGTATGCAATGGTTTGACGCTATTATAAAGGAATCTAAGGAAGCTCAAGAAAAGGGGAAGGAATGTGGTCATTATTTTGGAGGATTTCATGGTGCTATAAATGAAACAGAAAGTATTGCACTTAGTAAATGGAAAGAATACGAAGTTATAGTTTGTGATGATACTGAAAATAAGTAATCACTTATAAATACAAATAATTAAAATAAGTATTATAAATATTTGTTTTAATTAATAGTTTATATTGTAAATTGAATCGAATAACAATCTAAAAATAGTACATTATTATAAGGAAGGTAATCATGTCTGAAACACAAAACATCATTCCCTCAAAGATACTTGGTATTCAGTTTAGCATACTGTCGCCTGATGAAATCCGTAACTCGTCTGTTGCGGAAATCACTAGTCGTGACACGTATATTAACAATAAACCAGTTATTGGAGGATTGTTTGACCCTAGAATGGGTGTTCTTGAGCCTGGTCTGGTCTGTCTTACTGATGGTCTTGACTACTTAAAAACTCCAGGATACTTTGGTCATATTGAGCTTGCTAAGCCTGTGTATTACATTCAATACCTCCAATCTATTATAAAAATCTTGAGATGTGTATGCTTTAAATGCAGTAAGTTAAAAATATCCAAAGAAACATATAGCAACGCATTAAACTATGACGGAGATGCGAGATGGAAGTATATCTTTCCTATTGCAAGTGCTGTAAAGAGATGTGGTGATGAGATTGATTGTGGGTGCGGTTGTGTTCAGCCACGAAAGATACAAAAAGAGGGTCTTGCTACAATTGTTGCTGAATGGAAGCAAGAGGACGGAGAGGCTATCACTATTAAGCTAACTCCTGAAATGGTCCTTAAGATATTCAAGCGTATCTCAGATGAGGACGTAGCCTTTATGGGATTTAGTCCAAAGTGGTCCCGTCCTGACTGGATGATTTGCCAGGTTCTTGCTGTGCCCCCTCCTGCAGTTCGTCCTTCTGTTAAGCACGACGCACAGCAAAGAAGTGAAGATGATTTGACGCATATCTATTGCAATATTATCAAAACAAACAAAACTTTACAGGAAAAGATAGATAACAATGCAGCTGGAAATATTATTGAAGATTGGGCAACTGTTTTGCAATACTATGTCGCCACACAAATAGACAATAAGATACCAGGAGTTGCCTCTGTAGCACAGCGTTCTGGAAGACCATTGAAGTCTATTAAGGACCGCCTAAATGGTAAGGGTGGTCGTATGAGAGGCAATCTCATGGCGAAACGTGTTGACTTTAGTGCCCGTTCTGTTATTACGGCTGACCCTAACATCTCTATCCGTGAGCTTGGTATTCCCATGAAAATCGCCAAGAACATTACCAAGCCTGTAGTTGTAAACGCTCGTAACCGAGCATTCCTTACCAAACTTGTTCTCAATGGACCAGACATCCATCCAGGAGCAAAGATTTTAGAGAAGAAGAATGGTGATTCAATCACCCTGCGATATGTGGACAAAGCCACGCTCAATCTGGAAGACGGTGATATTGTTCATCGTCACATGATGGACGGAGATCCTATTCTCTTTAACCGTCAACCAACGTTGCACAGAATGAGCATGATGTGCCACATCGCAAAAATCATGGAAAAAGGTGATACGTTCCGCATGAATGTTGCGGACACGAAACCTTACAATGCCGATCAATAATCAGACCATCGAGGTCGGCAACAGGGGGACTGAAAAGGTTGATACCCCCTAGTAAAGAATTAAAGGAAACTAATTTAAGAAAGTATAAGTATATTATATATGAGTGATACAAAACCAATAAGTGCGATACATAAAACTTGTAATACCTGCAATATTACAAAAGATACCAACGAGTTTATCAAAAATCGTAACATTTGCAAAGTATGCAATAACGACAGGAGGAGAAATAAATACCAATCTGACGAAACACATCGTCAAAAACTGATTGATAAAGCAACAGCTTTCAAGAAGACAAAAGTTATAGAAAGGAGAGCGCAACGTCAATTAGAGCAAGAAAAGATTGGTATTGAAAACAAAACCTGTAGATATTGCAATGAAATCAAACATCGAGATCGGTTTAGACATAACAGATTGAAATGCAGAGATTGTGAAAGAGATGAACCTGTGGAAAAGTTTAAACGATATGTGCGAACACGTATTTATAATTGTTTGAAACATCACAAGGAAAAAAGCTCAATCGAATATCTTGGTTGTTCAACGAGCGAATACATCAACTGGATAATGAACTATGACAATCGTTATACATTAGAGAATTATGGTTCAATATGGCATATTGATCATGTCATTCCAATATCCAAGTTCGATTTAGACGATCCCGAAGAACAACTTATGGCATTTAACTGGAGAAATACTATGCCGTTATCAGCAACTGAAAATCTTGCAAAATGTAACAGAATAGATAGCACACAAATCGTATCTCATTATGCAATATTAAACAAGTATCACAACTATAAAAATATACAACTTCCTAATAAATATTCCGAACTCTTTGCGACATACCTTGATGCTGGAATCCCCTTAGAGCCTTAACTACCACCCCATATTGGAAACATTATGGGGGATCTCGGTTAGCAGCCGAACCCGATGGTAATAATGTTAAGGATTGGGCAATCAGCAGTGTTACTAACTAAGTCCGTTATGATAGGATATGTTAGGCATTCAGAGACTGAACGGGTATGGGTGAACAATGATAGTCTAATCAACTTGAGTTTGCTTAAGATACAGTCCGTCCTCTTAGGAAACTTTGAGGGTTACGACTGCATATATGCAGTCTACGTTCGATGGCGACGAGATGAATTTACACATGCCTCAGGATGTGGAGGCAGAAACAGAACTGCGCAGTTTGGCGGCAGTTCCATACCAAATGGTTAGTCCAGCCAATAATGCCACTATTATTGGTATTTACCAAGATTCCATGCTTGGTTGTCATTTGTTTACACGTGAGAACGTGACATTTGAGAAGCGTCGTGCCATGAACTTGCTCATGATGTCTACAAAGATTGATGAGTCTAAGTTAATGAAAGACGGTCGTATTAGCAACTTTGACTTGCTTTCACAAATTATGCCACCAATGTCTTTGAAATATAATACAAAGCCTTTGAATGATAATGACGACCCTAAGACTTCCAACAAGGTGCTTGAGGTGGTGGATGGTCGTTATGTTCGTGGCCAGATGACAAAGGGCGTTCTTGGTGGTCCTGGTCGTGGATTATTGCAACGCGTTTGTAATGATTATGGTAACATGGCTGCAAGTAATTTTGTAGATGATCTACAGAATATTGTAACAGAATACCTTTGTGACACTGCATTTAGTGTTGGTGTTAGTGATTTGTTGTCGGACGACAAGACCAGTCATGATATTATTAAGGTAATTGATGACAAGAAGAACCGTGTAAAAGACCTTATTGACCAGACACAACTAGGTGTGTTTGAGAACAATACTGGTAAGACAAATAAAGAAGAGTTTGAAACTCAGGTGAATAATATTCTTAATCAAGCCACTGCTGAATCTGGTAAGATTGGATTAAACAGTCTTGACAAGAACAACCGTTTTGTTACCATGGTTAATGCAGGTTCTAAGGGTAGTGATTTGAATATTTCATTCATGATTTCATGCCTTGGCCAACAGAACGTTGATGGTAAGCGTATTCCTTATGGATTTGAAAACCGCACTCTTCCTCACTACACAAAGTATGATGATAGTCCTGGCGCCCGTGGCTTTGTAGAGAGTTCTTACATCAATGGTCTCACCCCTCAGGAGCTGTTCTTCCACGCAATGGGTGGCCGTGTAGGTCTTATTGATACTGCTGTAAAGACTTCTACTACTGGTTATATTCAGCGTCGTCTTATCAAGGGTATGGAAGATTTGAAAGTCAGTTATGATATGACTGTTAGAACAAATAAAGCTAAGATTGTCCAGTTTACATACGGCGATGATAACTTTGACCCTATTCGCGTAGAGAAGCAAATGTTCCATCTTGCTGATATGAGCATTCAAGATATCTACGCTCATTATAGTATTCCAGATGCTAAGGGTTCAAAGAGTATTATTGGGAATATCTATGATGCCGAAGCTAGTCGTCGTCATAATTCCAAGGTTCAGCGCGAAGCTCTACCAAAGAAGACAAAGCAGTATATTGATATGATGATTGATATGAGAAACGATGTTGTTGAAAAGGTCTTTAAAAACAAGAAAGAGGACCATATCTATTGTCCTGTTGGATTTACACATATTGTCAATAACATTGCAGGACAGCTAAGTATTACTGGCTCATCAAAGGTTGATATTACTCTACTTGAGACATTTGAAATGTTGGAGAAGGGATATGCAGTTCTTGAAGGTATTCGTTCTGCGCGCCCTAATCGTCTATTCAAGATGCTTTACTACTTTAACTTATCACCACATACCCTTGTTGTTGTAAAGAGAATGAACAAGGCAGCAATTACTCTATTGATTGAAACGGTTATCATGACTTACAAGAAGGCGATTGTTAATCCTGGTGAGATGGTAGGTATGATTGCAGCTCAAAGTATTGGTGAACCAACCACACAGATGACGTTGAATACCTTTCACTTTGCTGGCGTGGCTTCTAAGTCAAATGTTACTCGTGGTGTGCCACGTATTGAGGAAATCTTATCGTTGTCTTCTGAACCAAAGAACCCGTCACTTACGGTGTTCTTACAAAAAGAGGATGAAGAAGAACGTGAGCGTGCACAGACAGTTATGAATATGCTAGAGCATACTCGTCTATTTGAGATTATCAAGAACATTGATATTTGCTTTGATCCTAATGATGATACTAGCAAGATTGAAGAAGACCATGCAACACTGCGTCAATATTATGAGTTTGAGAATATATTGGAAGAGTGTAATCAAGATAGTATTGGTTCTAAGTCTGAAAAATCTAAATGGATTATTCGCATGGAACTCAACGCGGACGTTATGCTTGATAAGAACATTACCATGGAAGATGTTAACTTTGCATTGAAGAATAGTTACCAAAACGAAATTAGCTGTGTCTATTCTGACTACAATGCAGACAAACTTCTCTTCCGTATCCGCATGAATGAGGTTGCAAAGGACGGAAAGAACCTAGGTTCCAAGGCTCAGCCTCTCGACCAATCTGACAAAATCTTTAAGCTTCGCAAGTTTCAAGAAGAGATAATGAACAATATTGTATTGCGTGGAACAAAGAATATCAGTAAGGTTATTATGCGTAAGATTAAAGACCATGCTGTCGAGAAGGATGGAAAGTTCCAAAAGAAAGACATCTGGGTCTTGGATACAGTAGGTTCAAATCTTCTAGACGTTCTTGGTCTTGATTTCATTGATTATCGTAAGACATTCAGTAACGATATTATTGAGACTTACAATATCTTTGGAATTGAGGCAGCCAGACAGGCCATTTACAACGAGCTTGTAGATGTTATTGAGTTTGATGGAACCTATGTGAATGCACACCATCTTGGTCTTCTATGTGATAGAATGACATATACTAACAAGATGATTTCCATCTTCCGTCATGGTATTAACAATGACAATATTGGTCCTATTGCAAAGGCATCTTTTGAAGAGACACCAGAGATGTTCTTGCGTGCCGCACGCCATGGTGAACTAGATATGATGCATGGTGTATCTGCAAACATTATGTGTGGACAGGAGGGTTCGTTTGGAACAAATAGTTTCCAAGTATTCTTAGATATGAATGAGATGCAGAAGTTAGATGAAGTAGTAGAGTTTGATGGTATGACAGACGCAGAGCGAATTAATAAGATGTATGTAAAGGAAAATACAACCAATGAATGTAGCACAGAAAACTTGTCTATCTACAACAACGCGTCTAATATCAAGGTAACCGATATGGGCGAGGATGATGACTACAATCCTGGATTTTAATTAATATTAATAAAAATAATCATTTTGGATAAATAAAAATACGTGTAGATACTGTATTTTTATTTAAAATATATTCGTTACGGCATGACGACATTAAAATAATAATGAATATAGTTAAAGCTATCATTTGAATATACATAGTAGATAAAAATATATCTTATTTATAACACAAGAATGACAGATACATTTTTTAATATTTGTCGACATGTTATCAAAAATCCTGATATTAATATCGATGTTCGTGTATTTAAACTAAATACTATTACCGATGATACTGAACATTGTAATAGCTCATGGTTTTATTCTAAGTTCATGCGCAATTGTATGTACAAGATGAATGAGTATAAAGAGTTACGAAAACAGATAGGCTTTGGTGGACTAGATAAGATACCTCTTGGACTTCATGAGTATTCTAAAATTAAACTCCAGTGTTTTGAAAAACTTGTAGAACCTCCAGATAATCCATTTATTAGTTATCCAGAGAATAGCTTTTTCGCGGACAACCAACCTATAACTGAAGAGTTGGTTCAAATCTATATGAAATGTCAACGTCATTATCACGCATTTGTACGATTTGCAAACATTATTCGATATCGTAATAGTAACGTAAAAAATCAAAGCGATTTAATGATGACACCTATATCAGAAAATGATAAGAGTGTGTATCCCATTGTAAATGGTTCAACAAAGTATTTATTTCGTGTTTATGAACTTCGTCAGATAATTGTTTCGTGTATTGGTCATACCGAAGATTATTTTCCAAAATTATTAATGTTGAAAAATCCTTACAATAACGACAGATTGCAAGACCACCATTTGTATAATTTTTACTTTTATTTAAAGACAAATAACTATCCAGTTGATGAACTGTTTCATGGATATTTTTTGAGTGAATTTAGTGATGAGGAATATATTCAAAAATATGAAATATTAATTCGTGATAGGGCCATTGAAAATGCAGTTAAGACAAGTGACCACGACAAACTTTATTTTATGACACTTAGAATGTTACAATATTATACGAAAGCGGTTCACCCAATTAAAATATCTTGTGGATTTCCTAAGAAAAAATTGGTTGAGATAATGCGTCCGTATCTATTGCTTTTCTATTATCAACTGTATTATGCACAAGATTTTCCTAAGAGATATGATTCTGAAGAGGAGCTTAGGAAGAAATTATCACAACTTGCTATTTATAATTCTCGTTTTGGACAAAGAACTGTTGTGAGAACAAATGAAGATACAAGTATTAGTACCATTCGTTATAATTGTGGAACACCAAACTTTTATAAATGTTTTCATAATTCAATGAGAAACAGAGAAGATGAATATATATGTATACCCCCTCATCAAGATAGGTATTATACTAAAATGCGTAAAATAATTCAATCTAGAAACCGCCAATCTTTTACCCCGACGCGTGATATTCGTGGATATGAAGATGAAGATGATTATGAGTTCTATGTATCAAGTTATTTCAGGCCTATTGGTCGAAGACGTGGGCCTACATTATTGAGTTCGTTTCTTAACGACAATGATACGGAAGTAGATACAGATGACAATGATAGTTCAATTGATACTAGCGAACATGATACCGATAGCGAGGAGACACCAAGTATATCAGAACCAAATGTATCACAAAATATGGAAGCTAATGAATTAGTAACTAATTCTGACATAGAACCCAGACAAGTTGTTCCATTTCCATTAGCACCATTTTCACAAACAACCACTGAGAATGAAGAACAAAGTTCAATGTTTGTTAGCGCAGTCAATAATACACTACATCAACAATTATTTAATCTTTATAATGGAGATAATTCACAACGATTCATACATCAACTTCCTATCGAAACAAATATTTTAGGACAACCCGATTTCATTCGACATCTTTTATCTAGCCAGGTAAACCAGTTACCTTATGTATCTGGAATAGTTCGTGATATTTCTGAAGAGGAACATATAAATCCTATTCACGAGAGTGGTGATGTGCAAGTATCTGGAGTATCTATTCAATCTATAGACCGCGAAAATAATAGTGAGGATGAAAGTTCGGATTCTGATGATGAAAATGATGTAACTGCAAATATAACAACGTTAAATGTAAATGAAGTTTTACCCGTTGATGATGAAGAGACACGATTTGATTTTGGAGATACAGAAGTAAGTCCTACTGAAACAAATACATCTGTTACATGCGGAGATTGCATCGTGAAAGCATACACCGGTTCTAAAGATGCCGGATATAATCTTGTAATAACACATAGTTTTAATACAAAAGAAAGTGCCGAAAGATTTTATAGTTCACTCAGTCTTGTTTGGTATACTAGAAAAGAGATTGATTATACGACGCAAACAACTATTTCTGAGACAACATTAAATGTAACTGAGGTTGACAATGTATCTAATACTGAAACTAACACAACTGAAATAAACGAAGAAGGTAGTGATAATGATATGAACATTCAGACAAATGGCACACTACATGAAACACCCGTAAATAATGTAAATGATACTAACAATGAAGAAGATGAAGAAGAAGATGAAAATGAGGATGAGTTAGTGGCCAGTTCTCTTCTTACATATGGAGTTGCTCCTGGTGCAGACGAATATTTAAAAATGAGATTTGAAGAGATGCGTCGTGACGAGTATTTAAGTAGAGGATTTACAGAAGAACAATATGAAGAGACAAAAGATGAATGTGAATATGGAAGTGATGGTGAGGAAGGATTTTAATTTTAAATACATTGTAATAAGATAAATACAATGTATTTTATAAGTAGTATTATTTATTTTGATGTTTTATCGTGGTTGTTTATTTAATAATCCTTGTTATCTTCCTCCTCATTTCCTTCAACCATGTTCTCACATCCTCCTCTTTTCTTAAAACCCTCTCTTGCAGGAAGGGAACGAGAACACATACTGTAAAGAAGACGGATAACAAAGAAGTGAACCATAATGGCCAACAATTGAATGAGCTTGCTTCCCATGTGGTTCATCATGAAGCTTCTAAAGTTCTTGATGTTTTGAATACCAGAAAGAAGGAAATCAGCGACAGTAAGAACGCCGATGATAAGATAAATTACCATCAAGTAGTAGAAATAATCGCAATATCCGCGATGAAAGTCGGGTTGAAGCACTGCGTTTACACTGTTCATAATAGTATATACTATAGATAGACAAAAAAGTTATTATTTTTAAGTCTATTCATTCGCTTCTTTCTCGGTATCATCCATAATTTTGGTGCTTGTTTCTAATTTTACTGGTCTTTTTATAACTATTTTTTTCTTTTCTGGAGATTTTGAAACCTGAGACTGCTCTTTTGCAGAAAATGCACTAAATGGTTCCATTTCAACTATTTTATTGTAGTCGTATTCTTTTGAATACTCAGTTGTCATATAGGTTGGATTGATTGTATCAATACTGTTTTTATTTCCATAACCAGTATCTGTGTATGGAACAAGATTGTTAAAATATTCATTTTTCAAAGAAGATTGTGATACAATTGCCTCGGTATCATAAATGTTAAAGTCAATATCAGTAATGCCTAAAAACTGTGTGGTATCAAGAAGGTATCTCCTAATACGAGTGTATCGTAATAATTGGTCTGCTATTTTGTATACATATACTGTTTCATTGTCTATACTATGTGTAATTAAGTTGTTCTTGGGTATAATAAGCACGCACTGAAATAAATCTGCACCGCCTACTTGCTCTTCTTCTTCCTCTTCTTCTGGTTCTTCTTCATCTTCTTCTTCCTCTTCTTCTTCCTCTTCTTCTTCCTCTTCTTCTTCCTCTTCTGGTTCTTCTTCATCTTCTTCTTCTGGTTCTTCTTCCTCTTCTTCTTCCTCTTCTGGTTCTTCTTCCTCTTCTTCCTCTTCTTCTTCCTCTTCTGGTTCCTCTTCTTCCTCTTCTTCCTCTTCTTCCTCTTCTGGTTCTTTCTTAATATTATCATCTAAAACAATACCTCTATTATTTCGTTCTTCCATAATACATATTGGATTACGTTCGCTACATGTCGCATTATCAGCATTTATACACAAACTTACTGAATTGAGTGCATTCAGATCAATGTCCTCTTTGAAACGAATATGTTGTTTAATTAATTCTTTGATAAGACCAGTTATGGTATCAAGTTTTTTTGAATAAACAACCATATTAGATTTTATAGTGTTTTCTATTTGTTCGCGTATTTCTAGATTTGTATAGTCGTGTAACAAGATACGTATCGTGTTGCGGAATGCATTAAAGAAATTAGTTTCTAATTTGATTTTATTTACATATTCTTTTCTCTCTGTATCTATTGATTTGTTGTCAGATATGTTTATATCTATATAACTTCTTGAAGGACTACTGTTGTCTTTTGTGTATCCCTTATGGCGTATAATTGGTATGTCATCATTTACATTACTTAATTCAAATGGTTTGTTTACAAGAACAACTTGGTTGGTTATAGTAATTACACCAACGATCATTTCATCATCAACAAGTTTAAATGATGGAGACACTGGAATACGACCCTTGGTATGATATACAACTTTATTCATAAACTCGATTGTTTCATTATACCCTTTATAAAGACTATCATCATCAATAAACGTATGTTGTATATCGTTCGTTAATTTATTTCCAGATGGATAGCATGGTATAATACCAACACCTTCGCCTATCTTAACTTCAAGTGCAACGGTCTTATATGAATAGTTAAATACATGACGTAAAACTTCAACTGATATACTTTTAATTTGTGTAAGTAATTTGAGTAGTGTTTCCAATAAGATAGGTGTTTTAAAGTTATAATCACGACGTAAACTTGGCATAGGTGTACATTTGTTTTGATAGATCGGATTAATTACTTTATCGAGTAGTGTTATTATTGACTTAGGTGTCATTTCTCCCAAAATCATCGGTGTTGAACTTTGTTCGTGTGCAAAATATTTTTGAAATACAATAGAGTTTGATGATTTTTTAAGTGAATACAGAGGTTCGTATATATCATCTCGTTTAATTAAGATTACACTTGGTTTATCGCGATTATAAACTAAACTTGAGTAATGATTAGTTGGACATATAATTTCAACTTTTGTTGTTCCATCATCTTCTGGAATATCTAGAATAATAAGATTTATACCCTTTGGATGAACATCATGTATTTCACTATCACATATAAAATCCCAAAGATATGTATGGTCAATATTCGTTGTGTTTACAATTAAAAATGCCTTGAAATTATCAAACGCTCTTGCTAATTTTCTAAAACTTTTTTCGTTTGTGGATGAATAAAGTTGTGATGATTTATATGGTTCAATATCCTGACTATCGATATTAATATCTGTATAAAAATCATTCACTAAGTTTCCATTCTGATATTTTGCAAATCGTTCAATGGTAAGCTTTGATACAAGATAGTCTTTAAAATCTTTTAAAGTCTTTCTATCGTTTGGGTCATTATAAAACATGACGTCCGCCATGGCAGATAAAAAATGTTGAGGGTGATTTTTACCACTTTCCGTTTCTACGCCATGGCGCAACAATACAACAATATCTTCTTTTATTTGCATACGTGGTAAATCAGCAATGTAATCACTTGAGTATTCTTTGACAAGATACTGCACTTCAATGGGTGCAAACCCCCATCTTCCTAAATGCACAGGAGTAGTTGCTTGATCAAGAATATATAGTGCATCACCTTTTGGCTGTGCTGGCTGAAATACATTTTCTTCTATATCTCTTGTCTCTTCATTATTGGTTTCTGTGTCTTCTTCCTCAATATCTTTCATACAGTTCATATTTGTTTTAATACGTGCATCAGGACGTGATAACTTACCATTTTTGTCTACATTAAACTTAAAACAACAAGGTAAACATTTTCCTGTTGGGTGTTTATCACGTGGTAAAAATGATGGATAGTTGGCAAGATATTCTCCTGTTTTACTTGCAATACGATTTTGTCCTGTAAACTCGAATACAAAGTTTCCATCGTTTTTAATAGTTTGACTTCCACGTGGAATAATACCGCCACATGTGGGATGTTCTAATACAGGTTGGCCTTTTTCATTTACCATTGGTTCTCCATTTTCATCAACTTTCTGTCGCATTTCGCTTGGATGAATATAACTATTTGTTTTCATACACCAATATCTTGGGCATGCATATACATTTCTTTTTTCACGACTTGAACCATATGTAACAATAAAACGATCATCTAGTTGAGTTTCTTTCTCGATAATAGCTTCTTGTTCTTCTGCCGACAATGAAGAAAACTCGTCTTGTCCATATTTATCAATAATAACAGTACGTTCATGTTCAATATTATTTTTGTATTCATCAAGTGTCATGAGAACAGGTTGTCGTCCATAAGCAGAGTCGCATTTTGTAGAGTACTTTACAAACTTTTCCTTTCCATCACCTTTCGCCAAAAACAAATCTTTGTCTGCTTCTTCCATGATTTTTACAAATGGATTTGGTTTGGTTAAACGCATACCTATAATATTAGATACTGTTTCACCACCACGTTTTGAATATTTTCTATTTTTATTACGTGAACCACCGTCCATATCTTCATCTTCTTCATCGTCGTCATAATCATCATAATCTGCATAATCATCGTCACTTCCGTAAATAAGGTCAAGAGCATTCACAGTTTTTGTCTTTTCCTCACCGTCATACACAAGTGGTTGCGCATTATCAACTACTTGAACCTCATCGTTTTCAATAACAAGTTCTTGTGTGTTAACAATATTTTTATCACGTGCAGATAACACGTCCTCTTTATTTAAACTTTCATTTTGTGTTAGACTGCATACTTGTTCTAAGTCTTGAATAATACTGGTCAAATCATTGTATGATACAGAGAGGGATATTAAACTATTGATGTATGTTTCAAGACATTGAATATAGAACATATTGTCAATACCAGAAACTTCTATACGTATTTTTCTCTTTGTTTTTAGCGATTTTTTTGTTATATCTGTGATTTTTACTGGAAATCCTGGATTGGAACGTATACGTTTTGTTTTAGAACCAATTCCTCCAGTATCAATCGTGAGATGTGTTGCAACACGTGCAATAATCTCTCGTGCCTCATTGTCATCTATATCGTGTGCTTCCATTAGGTTTTCAAGTAATGCGTCACCCTGATAACCCTCGCGTCGTTTTACTTGTTCAATAACAAATGCCTCTTTACTAGTCATTTTATTAAAGTTTGAAACCTTTTTATAACGCATATTCGCTCCATCGCGACCAGATACATTAAATGAGTTGATAATAAATGCAGGTGTTAAACATTTTTGAACATTTTTGATATCAAAATCGGTCTCATAGTTTTTTATATGCACATCATAACCATATTTTATATGTAAGATATCAATATTTTGTTCATATAATCCTGAAAAAAGATTAAACTTATAACCACTGTCAGATAAAAAGTCGGCAATTTGTTTCATGAAGGGATTTGCATAACGTAGTATAAAGTCGTTCACTTGTGTCAAAGAGAGAGTATTTGGTGAATTAATATTTATAATCATATCACCATTTTCTTGAAACTCGCAAACAAACTCAACATCAGGCGACTCTTCTATTTGAATATATGCTGCAACAGATTTTGATTTACCAATATTGGAAGATAACTGAAGTGTTTTTGTTTTTGTAAATGAAGGAATAACGCGTTGATCTTTTGTTTTTTGTTCACCAAATAATCGGTACATTGGTTCTCGTTGAATACCTGGATTTAGTTTGGTAAAAGGAATATTTTTATCTACATGGATGAGTTTAAAAATAATATCAAGAGGAGCATTGATTTCAAATGATTGTTGGATTGCAAATCTAATTTCCATAATTCCTTCTGTGTCATATTCAAACATATCCATATTTCTCTCTTTGGTTATTTTTGAAACATTGTGCAACATGTCTTCTTTTGTATACATGTTTCTTGTTGTTTCAGATATTAGGTTATTTGTTTCGCTCATGATATTGCTTCTTTTTTCTTGCAAATGATTAAGTGAAGAAATCTCATTATTTGCAAGTGAAGGGAAATAAACACTTAATAGATATTGTTCATTTAGTGGATTATCAAGCTTTGAGTGATACTTTAATACATCTTCTGCAGTTGATACGTATATAATATTATCTACAATAATACCATTGTCTAAAAGAAGATTACTATTCATAGTGCTTGTAGCATTTGTGCTAGCGGTATAGAGAAGATTATCAAAATACTTCATGTCGAATGGATTATATGGAAATGGATAGTGTGAATCAATCAAAAACAGTTTTTGTCCTAACATTCTAACTACATTGATATTTTTATCAAATAGATCAAGTTTGAGTAAATCATCATAAGAGTAATACTCTTTATTGTCGTTTAATATAATTTCCGTGTTATCGTTTGCAAATAAACCCTTTATATTTTGTAGAGTGTTGTCTAATCGTTGGTTTGTTAAAACAACCCTGCGTTTCTGTGTTAATGTATTATACATGTCCTGTGGAAACATTGTCTCTGATTTCATACAAAATAAAAATAATTCGTCTATTGACATTTCGTTTACTTCTTCCATATTCATCAGTTCTATTAGGATTTTTATTTTTATTGACAATATAGTATCGTCTAGGTAGATAGTTTGTTTACTGAAAAATACATCTGTATTTTCACTCTTAATACGTTCTAATTCTTCTTGACTAAAAATAGACTTTCCTGTTGCACTATCTAAAAACCTTTTATTGTTTGGATCCGTTATAAAAAGTTCTTTTAAATCTGTATCATTATCCCCGTAAAATACAATGACTTTGCTAGGCAATGTTTTATCACCACCCTTCACAAGGTGCACTTTATAAATATTATTTATACGGTTCATATATATTTTACAAATATTATTATCGTTATATGTTGACTAATTTATAACTAATAATGTATTGTATTTTATATTTGTGTAATATATATATAATAGTATTATGGCAGTTTTAAAAGAGATTACATTATTACTAGTTGCATACTCCATTGCATTTATTATCTCCACAACATTAATCGTTTATATTCTTCACATTCCTACTTTTATAACAGGACAACAAAAAATGGTGAATGAGTATTATTATGACAACTTTCTAAGCAGTACTTTACTTGATTATTTCTTAGTATTCGCATATTTACTGGTTGCACAATGTGTTATATATGGGTTAAATGCAAACTATATTGCACATAGATTAACATTAGTTATTGTTACCACTTTATGTATTTCTGGTGGTTTTTATCTATATTTTAAATCAAAGCCATTAGATAAAACAAGCTTTTTTTCACGATGGTTTTATAATGCAGGATTTAGTGCTGTAGTTTATGATATTGTATTGCTTACCGTAACATATAGTGTTTTAATGGTGTCGCTTGTGAAAACAAAAGACCGATTAAAAGAATGGTTAGGTTAAAGAAATATATTGAGGTAATATAGGTAAAATACTATTTCCTCTACTACATTGATATAATGTCTTATAACCGTAACGAAAAACGCTCGCGCAGTGATAGTATGGGAGAAATAGAAGATGGAAAACAACAAGAATTAGATGAAAGATACTATAATGTAGTCATTTCGTATATAAAAAAATTACATATGTCCCGGGCTATTTCTTCAAAGTTTTATATAGATATGTTAGATAATGGGACTGTTGACTTAATAGTAAGAAAAAAGAAGAAAGAAGGCATTGAATACATAGACAAAACTCATCACGAAGAGAGAATATGCAAAAATTATATTAAAATGAACAATGTGATTACCATATCTAATTGGTTAAGTATGTTTTCTAGTGAAGAACGAACAAACTGTCAACTACAACGTATACCACCTCCATGTCACAAAATATGTGACTATGTTGCATTGTATATTTCAAAGTTTATTTAAAATAATACGGTTATCAGGTAACATATTATACTATACGTATAATACGTTATTCACTCGTTGAATATTTATATATCATAATAAGGATTATCTGATATGCTCATTCCGCAATAGGGTTGGTTTTTCTTTTTGTAGTTAACTGGATTATACATATTCATTTTTTTTGCCTCGGTTAAGATAAATTTAAAATTGTCCCAAAACTCTTTTTTATGACCTACAGAAACAGACATGACATGTGATAGTTCGTGAAAGTATACAAACATGAGTGTGCTTTCATCAATAAGTGTTTCACTGTGTTTTGTTTTTGATAAACAAAATGCTAGTTTTTCACCCTTATTTTCACTATACGCAGTTAACTCACTAGTTGGCAATGTTTCTTGAACCTTTTTAGGGTTAAACCCTTCTTTTAATCGTTTTACACGAGCATCATTGGGATATTTTTCATATAATTTATTTACAAACTCTGTCGCGTTGTTTGTTGTTTTTGCTAAAAGATTTGCAGCTTCTTTAATATACACTCTGTTTCTTACACAGTATTTATGTCCATCTTTGGTAGCAATGATACACTTTAAGTTAAATAATTCACTTTCTGAATATATTTTAAGACTGAATATAATGACAAACCCAAATAGAACATAAAAGAATAAGTCTTGTTTTAGTAACGTTGTTAACATTGTCAAATTATACTTACTAGTTATTAGCAATTGCCAGTACTATATGTTTGGATTTTATATTGTATCTATTTAATAACTAAATAATTCTTTTATGATTATCATTTATGAGATAGTTACTTCATAAATGATATTAATGATTATTCTTAGATTTTATTTAAGCGCAAACACCCTGACGGCCAGTATCAGGCTCAATAGTAGATTGGTTCCAAGGACCATTGTAACTGCGAGGGTTGGGCTCTTCTCCACGAAGTTGCAAGTTAGCGTTTCTTAAAGGAGCATCACTTCCAGAGCCTCCAATATGGTGTCCAGCATCTAATAAAGCAGCATTGTTTCCACCGTTAGCAGTAGGAGCCATAGAGGCAAACTCGTTGTTACTGTCCTTGGGAAGAAGGTCAGCAGGGTTAGTGATAGGAGCAGGAGCACTGCTCTCACCGCTTACACTTGCAAAATCACCAGCACCCTCATCGTTAGAGGGAGCAGATTCAGGACCAGGAGCAGGAGCATCACTGTAAGCACTAGCCGAGGCAGCCAAGTTAGCGTGACCTTCACTTCCACCTAAAGCTTTATTATTAATGTAATCAGCAAGAGTACTAACTGCAAAGGCAGATAATAGCAAAATAATGATAACACCTAGACCGTAGTCTGACATAAGTTTTTTGAAACTGGCCATTATATAATTTGCGAACAAATAAATTTGTTAGGATTGTGTGTATTATAGTATTGCAATGAAGTATGTTTTATAAAGAAAGATAACTTATTCCTAAAACATTATTAATCTACATCTCTGAAGCTAGTTCAGCGCTATTCTTTTTATCAGGAAAAATATCATTAATATTTGTAACATGAATATTATCATCCGGTTCCAATATTTGATTAGTTTGTCTCTTTAATACTGGTGGTTCAAGGCCAAGACTTGCAAGGTCTAGTTTACTAAGCTCATTAATATCAGGAACGGATACATCTCTACATTGGTTCTCAATGTTAACATCTTCTTTTTGATTAATATCTTCATCTGTCTTTTTGGTAAATATTTCCCTATATTCAACCATACTCTCGGTTGGTATAGAAAATACAACTTCGGTTAACTTTGCATTTGTATCCATAACGTAAGACTGCAGTTTAACAAAATCATTCTTAAAATCGTTTATTCCATTTTGTATATGAGTGACTGATTTTTCTAGATTTTCAACTTGTTCATTGTCAACTTGTTTATTGTCTTCAATATTTCTTAATGATTCTTTATTATTTTCTAAATTATCAAGACGGGTTACAAGAGAATCAAAAACTTTTGCATCAACCAAATACTTATTCTCGGTTTGTTGGCCAAATGCGCGTGTTTCTTGAAAAGATGCTTCCATCTCATTCATACGTTCTTCAACTATGTCTAAACGTTTCATAATCATTTGAAGTGCTTGGGGGATAGTCAATTTTGTAACGGATTGTTGTGATCCAACATCTGTAGTATTATTTTGTTGTTCGGACATTGGTGTAGCAGGATTAGGACTATTTAGACCGGCCTTTTTATTTTTAGCTGAAGCAATGGCTTTAGATGCACTCATATACTGTATATAAGATACTTGTATTTAATATAGTTCTACTAATTAAAATATTAATACGTCTGTATTTATTTCTTTAGGTACTTCAGATGACTGATATTGATATTATTGGCGGTAGTCCTAATGAGACATTTGTTCAACATGTCTTCAAGTTTGACGAACAATCTAAAAAAGAAATGATGAATGTTATTCAATATACAATTATTGCACTTTTTCCCGTAGTTTCTCTAAATAAACTTATGCAGAAGTATGTTCCCGAAGCAGACGACGAAAAAGGAAGTGTAGAACTTTTAGCAGAAATTGTTATTCAACTTATTATTATGTTTGTGGGTATTCTCTTAATTAATCGTGCTGTTACTTTTGTTCCAACATACAGTGAAATGAAATATGAACAGTTTTCTATTATTCATATGATACCCGCAACACTTATGATTATTTTAAGTTTACAGACTAAACTTGGTGAGAAAGTCAGTATTTTATATGACCGTGTAGAAGAGTTAATTATGGGAAAGAAAGAAGGTTTTGGAGCGAAGGAAGATGCGGGATCGCAAAATAATGTTAAGAGACAACCTACACCTTTATCTGGTGCAAGTTCTCCAGGCGAACCTGGCAACCCTAGTATGCCAGTTACAAGTCCAGGTATGCCAATGTCTACGCAACCTAGTGGAACCACTGGTATTAACAACTTAAGACCCGAGCCTCAATCAGAAACCACGGGAAACCAACAACTATCATCCAATGACGGATTTGAACCCATGGCCGCAAATGATGCATTTGGCGGAGGTTCTTTTGGATCTTTATGGTAAATAATTACATATAATTCATATACTATATGTAATTAGCAGTTAAATAATAGTAATAATATACAAGTAACACGGTAACTAGCTTAGACAACTACACTATATCATATAGTCTTATTGTATAGTACAGAACAGTTACTATAGTTAAATAATGAGTTATACAACAGACTTGCTAAAAACAGCATGTGAAAATGAAGCAAACACAAACATTCTTAATTTTACTAATGACAAAATTATAAAAGTTAAAGTAGATATTATTAACGAATTACCTATCAATCATGAAGCAAAAGTCGAAATAATTAAAAAATTACAAGGTTATATCTATGTAGATGAAATACACGAGTTAAAAAATGGAGCATATTTAAGATGGCTAGATATGCGAGACATTGAAAATATACGATTAGTCTCAGGAGCATTTTTTTGTGAGCTGGTTTTTACTGATAGTAATAGTTGTATGCGTATGAAAAATATTCGAGGTCGTCATTTTGAAGTTAAAATGGACGATGTTATTCTGTTTCAAAAGTTGAATGACCAAGAAAAGGTTATTTTGGCTGCATTATCTTACATGTCAAAGTAATATAAAATAATGAAAATATACAAATATTTAACGTCTAGATTTTTTGGGGGATTTGCGTGTTTTTTTACTATTTTTATTTTTATGTATTTTTTTCTTTAAAGTAACGCTTCTTTTCGGTTTTTTACATGCAAAATTACCGCGTGCGAAACCTTTATTGTTGATAACTGTTTTGGTGCATACGCCAACTGAAGTTTCATTTTTAACATTATTTTTTGATTTCATATTGTTACGCGCTATACTTCTAATACATCCGCATAATTTTGCAGTAATTATCTTTTCTGCTTCTAGTTTCACCTGGTTAGACTGTTTGGGCACTGGAAAATTATAGTATTGGAGAATATCTGCATATTCTTTCGTTGTTAAATCTCTAAACGCCATTAAAATTAAGAGTTAAATGTTTCCCTAGTGGGCGAATAGTTTATTTATATAAATTAGAAAAGAAAATAGATTATACAGATAATTTAATTTTGTTTTATAGAATATTTACTATTTAATAAATAAATCATAAATTAAGTATACTTTTTATTTCTAGTATAATGTATATTCTTTATACTAATTATATGAATGATACGGGGGAATGCAAATAAATACGTTGTATTTGATTTAGATGAAACAATTGGTCATTTTGTTTTGATAAGAAATATATGGGATTCATTGCAACGATTTATTACATATAATGATGTCAAATATAAACTAACACAATATGATTTTAACCTACTATTAAATGAATTTTTAGAATTATTCAGACCTGGAATACTATCTATTTTATTATCTCTTAAAAAAAAGAAATTACAGGGATTATGTAAAGGTATTATGATTTACACAAATAATCGTTATTCAAAAGATTGGGTGCATCGTATAACGGATTTTATTGAACAAAGACTTGGCGGAGATATTTTTGATAATATTGTTCTTGCGTTTAAATTAAATGGGGAAGTACAAGAGCCATGTAGAACTTCAAAAGACAAAAAATACTCAGATTTTATTCAATGTTGTCGTATACCACAAGATGTGCAAATAGAATTGTGCTATTTTGATGATGTTTTTCATCCAGAAATGGATATTGCAAATGTTTATTATCTAAAGGTTAAACCTTATGTGCATTGTTTTTCACATCAAGAAATTATGAATAGATTATTTCGAGTAAAAACAATATGTAAAATCTTATATATTAAAGATAATAATGAAAAGGTGAATGATAAACATAGAGAGATGTTTTCTCAGTATATTCAAAAATACTTGTCTATGAAAAATGTATTATGTGAACAAAACCATCCTATTGATTATAATATTGATAAACTAATTACAAAAAGAATGGTAACTCATATTCATGTATTTTTTACCAGATTTTTTCCAGGGTATATAGATATTGATGATGATACAAGTTCGGGTAGTTCAAGTAACAATTAATTTCGTGTTTATTAGATAATAAAGACGAATTGAAATAAAATATATAAGTATCATGGAAGAAACGCACAACCAAAGGTTTAAAATAAGACAAATAAAAGAACCAGATTATTATGGAGGATATTTAAACGTTCTTAGTGATGGTTTTCAATTGGACCCGTCGTCTATAAATGTAATGGATTTTCAGTTTTTTTTATCGTCACAAAAGGGTATAATTTTTGTTATAGAAGATACAGAAAAATCGTTGGGTTATGGGTACACAAATTATATTATAGCTTCTGCTACCGTATTTGTAGAACAAAAACTAATACATAATATGGGGAAAGTTGGCCATATTGAAGATGTTGTTGTATCTTCAGATTATCGTGGACATGGACTAGGAAAGCTTATTGTAAATAAATGCATTGATTATGCAAAATCCCAAAGGTGTTATAAATGTATACTCGATTGTGCGGAGGAAAATGTCGAGTTTTATAAAAAATGTAACAGTGATTTTCAGGAAAAGGGTATAGAAATGGCACTATACTTTTAATTACTTATACATTTATATTTATGCTCCCAAATAATAGATTTTACAGTTGCATACCATCCTTTTTCTTCGGGACAAAACAACCATAATGATATTGTTTGTGTGCGACCCTCTTTCACAATTTTTCTATTTTTATTCATTTCATGTCCATTGATATTAAATGTATAGGTATCTCTATTTTGAGCATTTTTATTGCCTTTTTTCTTTCGTTGTCTCATTATAGTACATGCTTTAATACATTTTCCATCGTTTATCTGGTATCTTATATGAACCTTTCCAGTTGCACCTCTGTTTTGATCAAATGCTATAATTTTAAAACAAATATTTGTAAGTACATATTTATTTAAATCAATACTGGGCACATATTTTTCAGGTTGTATGTCTTCGGATGCTATTTTAATACAAGGATATTCATTACCTGAATCTGATACACATGTTGGGCGTGTGTTAGACAATATATGTCCCTTTGATACATTTTGTGTTTCTATATTATCATCTAAATCTTGTTTATTTTCTCTAGGCACTCCTGCATTCATTTGAGGGTTTCCTTCTATATATTTCATAATCAAGCTGATATTAGTTGGATTACTATATTTTGGTGGTTGAATTTTTTGTATAACATTAAAAGCATTTAACTTATCTTGTGCATCTTGTTCTTCTTGTTTATTTGCCTGTGATTGCAAATCATGAAATTCTTGTGTATATTGTGTAACATCTGAATGATTTTTCTCAGCAAGTTTAATTTTTCTTTTAGTTTCAAGAAGTTTAAATTCTACTTCAAGTCTTTCTCTCTTTTTCGAAAAGGATGTTTCTTGTAAGTATTCAGTATATTTTTCAAAAAAAGTTTGTGCGTTGTTAAAGTCAATATCCTTTGAAACATTTATTTGAGTATTATCAGCCCTGTTTCCCATAATATTATCATCATTATTTTCTTCGTTGCTATCATCAGCACTATCATCTGGGCAAACATTTTTTGTAAAAATACATAAATATCTATTAAGCCTAGAACCACGACTTTTTTGTTTTGTTTTACTTGAAAATGAATAATACGTATCATCATTAATTTCATCTGGCGATAAATAACTATACATTACATCTGGTAAATCGTTTAGTTCTGCAATTGATATATGACTATCACCTTTAGTTGTTCCTCTATTATCTATATCATCTACAATCTGAGATATTCCATCTTTAAAAGTTTTTTTAATTTTCCATTTATCAATAATATCGTCTCCAATTTCACTATTTAATAACATGTATAAATTGTCTTGGATTATGTTACTTGGTAATGAACTATCATTAAGTTGATTTTCTCCTGATAACATCCAAGCTTTTCTAAGAACAGGGTGTCTTATTCTTTGTGCACTGCCAAAAATAGTTCTTTTAAGTTCAACAACTTTTGGCAATAACTCTTCTATCTCTTTAAAATGCTTATGAAGTCTTTGTTTTACTGTTGATGGCTTTTTAAATTTTATATATAATTTAAATAAAGGTCTTAACTTATCACAAAACGAATTATTCTCGTAATAAAGATCCCCTAATAGATTAAAAAGGTCTTGGATAGGCGATAATTTAAGTTTAATTGTGTCTATCTGTGAAAATTTTAAATTGTTATACTCAAAGAGTTTATTATAGTTATCATCATTACTATCTTCTTCACTATTACGTTCAAATACACTTGATAACATTTCTAATGATATGCTTAGACGTGTTAACGCTGTCATAAATGGAGGATATTGATCGTCCATCATAACTTTTATTTCAGAAATATCTTGTGCCTGTCGTTGTATTGTTTTAACAAAACTCACACATTCAGATACACTTGATACTACAAGATCTGCCATAAGTTAGGCTATATTATATGATGGTATAATATTCATATATTCCAACTACTAGGAATGTATGAATATATGTTTATTTATTGGATATTAATATATTAACTCCCATTGTTGTTTATCTGCACTATACCTAGGGGTTGATGTTTGTTTGATAGGATACTTTCCTACTTGAATGACTTCATTATAAACTTCTTTGTACTTATCAGTTCCCTTGTCAAGAGAGTTTAAATTAACTAGGTTCATTAATGCTTTGTCTAAGTAAATGTTCTCACGGAAAACTTCATCAACAGATGGATTTTTTACTGCTTCGTCAACAATTATCTTATTTGTATTATAATCCTCATACTTATTTTCACGAATAAACATGACAGGAAACTTCATATAAAAAGGTAGATTTGTAATCACTCTGTTGAATAAGTCTCTATTTTCATTTGCCAACTTTTCAGTTACACATTGGGTTAATACAGAACTTATTCTTACATTTTTATGATATATTTCAACGCAGTGAGCTAAGTATAGGTTTGATAATATACCAGCCATGTCTGCAGAAATACTTTGTTCTCGCTTTAGTGCACCTCCTTTTAATGCAATAACATTTGAAAGACATGCAAAGTAAGTTGTCTGTCGCTCAAGAATTGATTTTGTGGTAAACATTTCAAACCAAGATTTTAGATATAGATTTAGACTGTGACCAACTATTTTGGCAAAGTGTGTATTAAATGATTTGAGGTCATTTTCAGTAATAGAGTGAAGAATATCAGATATATGAGGATGACTTTTGTTTAATCCTTGACCAAAAATAATTAAATTACGAGTAAGAACGTTGCTTCCTTCTACCGTAATTCCAATAGGAACATTTTTATAAAACTTTTCTATCATATTGTTGTCGCCTTTACATATACCCGAACCACCATAAATATCCATAGCATCGTTTACAACTTGTCTACCTCTTTCAGTTGACTGTTCTTTCATAATTGCACTTATTACTGAAGGTCTTTCACCACTATCTAAAATCTTATTTGTCACATACACACTTGCATGTATAATCCATGTGTTATATATCATATTTGCTAACTTATTACGAACTCCTTCCATTTGAATAAGTGGGCGTTTAAACTGAACTCTGTGTTGTGTATAAAGCATCATTGCAAGTGTCGATACTTTAGATGAGGCATTTGCAGTAGCTGGTAAACAAATGCCTCTTCCTGCAGCCAAACATTCCATTAACATTTTCCATCCTTTTCCAATATTATCTTGACCACCAATAACTTGAGAAATATCAATATCGATTGTTCCCTGAATTGTTCCATTAGGAAAACCTGTGTCAAGAGGATTATGATAATATGATTGTTCAAGACCTGGATGCCCTTTTTCTACAAGTGCAACCGTAACACCAGACAATTTGTTATCTAGTATGTTGTCGGGATCTTCGACAGAAAACGCTAGACCAATAAGATTGGAAACAGGAGCGAGTGTAATGTATCTTTTGTTTAACGTAACACGTATAACTGTTGAACCTGTCTCAGTTTTGCAAACACGACCCATATCAATCTGACCAGTCGCATCCGACCCATTATTTGGTCCAGTTAAACCAAAACAAGGAATACATTCACCTGTTGCTAGTTGTGGGAGATATAGTTTTTTTTGAAGGTCTGTTCCATATTCGTGAATAAGTTCTGCTGGTCCAAGAGAATTAGGAACCATTACAACAACACCAAGTGATGGACTTACAGATGTAATATAAGTAAGCATCTCTGACATTTCTTCAATGGTAGTTCTTTTTCCCTCGTATTCTTTATCTATTCCAAGAGCAAAATACCCATTTTCACCTAAGTATGTCAGTGTTTTTTTACAAACATTATTTTTATCTGGATAGATTTGTTGACTAGGAAACTTGCTAGCTAGTTCTTCTAGCTCAATCTGAGAAAACACCCTCTTTCTTAGACGCGGATATTTGTAGTCTTTATGATTAACCTTTCCTTGAAAAATATCTCTATCCATAGACACTGTTCCACAATTAAGTGCGATTTTTTCAGTTTCTGTAATTGGAGGGATTATTTTTTTGATACGATTGAAAATGCGCCGTTGTATAGAAGTTAGCATGGTAAAAAAGAACTCCTGCACAATTCAGTAGTAATATATTCAATTAAACTTTTAAGTTATAATTATGTGAAGTAAAAACTCGTTTTAAAATGGTATATGGAATAAAAATATATCTTATTAAAGGATATATTTTTATTGAACAAATAAATTGAAGTATTGACACACTATAATAACAAACCATAAAATGTCAAACCCAAATATAATAAAAGGCTACAAAGGAATAATGGACTTAGATCTTTCTACTATTCCGCCTTCTTTCCATAAAGAAACTGTTGCACAACATATAAAAGATATAGAAGAATATAAAATGGACCAATTAAGCAGACCAGAAAGACTGCGGTATGAAAACACAGTTGAACATGCATTTAAGGAACAAGAAAAATTGTTACATGCACAAAGACGTATAACCAGAGAACAACAAGAAAAAAAAGAACAAATATACAAAAATAGGTTAAAGCCAACGAATATAATCCTATAAATTATAATACATACTTTACAGCAATGCCTGCAGTTTCCTTATGTTCTTTTACAATAGGTGTTTTTTCAATAATATTGGCAAGATACTTTGATATAATTGTACTCGTAAATAAGAACATACCTGCACTAAATACTACCTTTCTATCTAGTTCGCTAAAATTTGGTCTAGATGCGTAGGGATTAAATCGTATAATAAGAAACAAAGAAATATATAATTGCGTTATTGTTCGTAGCATGTCTAGATAATTAGGTGCTAAACGCCATATCCCGATATAAGATATTACTAAAAGAGTGAGCATCAAATTATTCACGAAGTTAAATAAATAATGTTGTGTTTCATAAGTGTTCATCTTTGTTTAATTTATATAATATAATAAAAGAAATGATTATTTAGTGATATGATTTTAACTATTTATCTAACCAATATATATGGAGACCCCAGAGAGAACATTTAATTTTAATATAGTTCAAGACCCCAACGGGTATAGTTATTATGAAATACCCGCGAACACGCTTTTGTACAGAGGAGATACAGCATTGTATCCTCATTTTCAGAAACCTAATGTCCCTGCATTTTTTAGCACCGAACCAAAGTTTGTAAAACATTACGGTATTCTTTTTAGATTTATAACAACTGCACCAATGAGGTTGCTTGTTCTTGATAATCATGCAGACTATACAAAATTTTATGATAGTGTTCCAGAAGATAAACAAACTATTCTTAGAAGACAATTCGGATATGAAAGTGGTCTTAGAGATAGTGCATATGTCAGTGACATGAACCTTGTAAAATATCTCTGTTCTATTGGAATGGAAGGATTTGCAAATGATCGTATGCGTGTTGATGATTTTGCTGTAGTAGACCCATATGAGGGCGAAGAGGATATGAAGAATAGACCATTTCATCCTGAACTAGCATTATGTAATCTTTCCAAGATAGATCTTGTTAACCCACAAGAAGATGTTCAAAACTATATTAAAACTTACGGTGAAGAAGCGTTCGACAAAGAAGTAGAAAGAAAAACTCAAAGTATAAAGAATTGGGAAGAAAAGAAAAAACGTGAACAATCACGACGTGGGAATGGAAATGACCGAGGTAATATGGGCAGGCCAATTAATGGCGCGCTATTTAGTTCACCTGGAAAGCAGGGAATAGACATGTTTTCTCGAATGAATTCTTTAACAGGTAGTGATAATGATACAGAAACATCTTCTGGTTCAAATAGTTTCTCTTTATATGGAATGACATCATCGTCATCTTCAAATAATCTAACGGACGATTCTTTTTCTAGCCCTCCAAGTTCGCCAAACCCTTCAATACCATCAAATCCTTCGACCCCTGGTTCGCCTCCACGTTTTCCAAGAATGAAAGGGACCTCACTTTTTGAAAGTCCTCCCAAAAAACAAAGACGTGGTGGTAAGAAAAGTATGAAAAAGAAAAAACAACATAACAAGAAAACACATAAAAAGAAAACACATAAAAAACACACAAGAAAGGAAAGAAAGAAGACTAAGGCTAAAAGACGCACAAAGAAAAGGGGAGGTGTCGCCCGTTCACTGGCAAATCGCCCACCAACACCACCAATGTCATTGCCCGGAACTCCCGTAATGGATGCTACTATGGACAATTTACAGCGCTATTGAATAAGACCTGAACTATACCCAACATATATAAATGAAGCATTTGCAGTAATTGGAGATATTGATAGAATAGAAGCACTTTATAGAGAAGGTGAACTTAGATATTTTTTTAGAACCTTGATTATAGACCGTTTTCAACAAGCAATAGAGTATGATATGTCAAATTGGGAGTTAATCGTTAATAATATAAGAAATGCCATGATGTCGCAGATATACCAAGAAAATATGGTCATAATAGGAAGAATGAATCCAAACTCACCACACACAAACTCAACTATAACAGTTAGAATATAAAATAAACAAAAATTGTATAATACTACTTTTGTTTATTATAATTTTACTTTACTAATCATTTATGTTGTAGTATTTTGAAAAATACGACTATTATTCTGAACTTCTTTATAATAAGATAGAGTTCTTGCGCTTGAATCCGTAGCATTAGAAAAACGAGGCATCCAAAAATAAGGAATAACATTTCCACAGCCACGGTATTCAGATTCAAAAATGTAACGATAATATTTCTGCTCTTTTGTTGTAGGAGGATTGTGTTTAATAGATGACCAATCAAAGTTATTCAAATTATTGTTAATTGTTTCATCATTTTCAATCTTCTCTTGTATAATTTCGTACAATGACCTGGCGGTGTTTGATACACCATCACTAAATGCCTCTTTAGTTCTCCATAAGATTTCATCTGGTAATAGCGCTCTGCCATCTTTTGCTTTATAGTTTAATTCAGAAAATGCGTTTCTTAGAAGATACTTTTCAGGTAAACCTTTTCCTGAGTGACATCTATGTGAAGGATGAATACCTAGATAAAAACTAACCCATGATCTATCTAAAAAGGGTGTTCTTGGTTCAAGACCATGAGATGAAATACTTTTATCTGATCTAAGAACATCAAATGAATATATATTATTAATAAGATGACGGGTTTCTTTATCAAACTCAATAGGATCAGTTATTTTGTGAAAATATAAATATCCTCCACACAATTCATCAGAACCATCTCCGTTCATAATAACTTTTGCTTCACTATTTTGTGAGATATATTTTCCAATTAAGTAGTTACCAATAGATGCGCGAACTGTAGTTGTATCATAACTTTCAATAGACCTAATTACTTCTGGAATGGCATCAAAGAACTCTTGTTCGGTAAGAATAACTTCTGTGTGTTTTGTTCCTAGATAATCTGCAACCTTTTTAGCATATGCCAAATCAGCAGCACCTTCAATTCCAATACTATAGGTTTCAAGTTTATTTTCTGTATTCGTCTTTTTCAATGTCTCATTTACAAGTGCTGTAATAAGACTACTATCTAGACCTCCAGATAAAAGACATGCAACAGGTCTATCTGTAACTAACACACGTTTCGTAACTGAATCTGTAAGATAATTTTGAATGTCATGTATAATCTGCATTCTATGAAGATATTCTTCTTTGTAAATCATTTGTGAATTAAAGCCAGGACGATTATATGGAATGTTTTGCAAGTTCTTAACAGGTGTCCACAAAGATTTAGTGGGCAAGGAACTTATGTAACAGTTGAACTCACTGTATGTTCCTGGTTGAAACTGACTAATGCTCGCACGTTGAAGAATATGTTTACACGAAATCAATGATTTCATTTCAGATGCAAACCCATATGTATTTGAGACACCTTTATTATATTCACTGTCTGATATAGTATGGTCAGGCTTCAACATATAAAGAGGTCTAACACCATAAGGGTCTCTTGCTACAATAACACGATGTTCCTTGCAAGTTTCTTCCTCTATATTTGTGCGCATGTCAATAATAATAAATGCAAATACTCCATCCAGCATATTTAGTGTTTGTTCAATACCATAACGTTTGTATAAATGTATAATAACTTCACAATCAGAGTCTGTAGAAGGTTTACAATCGGGCATAATATTGTATAATTCTTTATAGTTATATATTTCGCCGTTACAGATAAGATGAATGTTATCTTGAATGATAGGTTGATCAGAATTAGTATTTAATCCATTAATAGCTAATCTATGAAATCCAATAGTAGTTGTTTCATTTATGTCAATTAATTTAGACGCCTCGGGTCCTCTCCCAACGCCTCTGTTAAAAGATGTCTCTACTGCATGATTATCGATAAGTAGCTTATCTGTTTCAATACCATATGTGGTTTCCCCGTCAATAGAAACATTCTCTGTTATTTTTGTGTTATTTAAAATACAGAAAATACCACACATACTTTCTTCACTAGACTGGTCTATAGTGTATCTTAGTATATCTTTAATATTTTTATAATAGTATTTAATGTTACTATGTGTAAATATATGTACTAAAAAATATAGAGTATGTATATAGACAATATGAACACAAACAATGAAGAAAGTGCTTCACAAATTACCGATATGAATAATAATAGAATATATGATAGAAATGTTCCCTCTTCTAGTCTTCAACCATATTTCTCTCTTCGTCCAACTCAAACAAAGTATACAAAGTTTATGACAGATATACCTCCTGTTCAGAGCTCTGTTCCATTAAAACAAGTTCCAAGTTATAGCCCTCATACAACATTTTATCCTGCCAATAAAAATGCACCATGGAATGGTTTTGCGACTAATGTTGACGTAGAGTCTGATATGAGAAATCAGTTTTATGCTCTTCAGGCGTGTCCACAAGCAACATATGTTCCACAAAGCGAAAGCGACTTATATACATTAAGATCGTTTGCACATGCGTCAAAACCAAACGCACAGACACACCCTCTATTATTTAATGAACAAAGATTTGATATGTTTAATCCAAACGTTACTGGTTTAAGCGATGGTATATTTAACAATCATACTAGACAAGATATTAAGAACTCAAAATAAGCATATTATACAAGTTAATATTATAGTACAAAAGATAATCTATTTGTACTATAATGGGTAAAACTAGTAAAAAAAATAGTCATAAAAAACGTATTAAGAAGAGTAAGCGCCATAATAAACATAATAAATCTGGTAAAAAAACTAGAAAACTTAAAAAATTGCAGTGTGGACCAGAAGGTAATGGAAAAAAGTATACATGTATACGTGACCAATCTATATGTAAGTTAAAAACTTTATGGAATAAACGCCATCCAGATAATAAAATTAAAAATGGAAATATACACTCAACGTGGAAACAATTACGTTCAAAACTTAAAAATGTGTGTAATAAAGAGTCGTGCTGGTTGCGCCAAAAATTTGCAAAAGGTGGACTTGGAAATGAAATGAGTGTTGCATTTGCACCCGAATCTCCCGAAAAATGGAAAAAAAATCCAAATGAATGGTTGTCGAGTAATGATATTATTGCTGTTATGAAACAATATGAAAAGAAATATACATGTTTTGAGTTTATTGGACCATCACCTATTGATTATGATACTCATAAAATGTATGGTGAGTGTGTGTGGGAAGAGTTGTGTCATTTTAATTTAAAGGAACAGATTAGTAGTGGTAAAACAAAAATAGGAGTTATATTTAATCTTGATCCTCACTACAAAGGTGGTTCTCATTGGGTTTCTCTCTTAATCAATGTAAAAAAATCTCTTATTTATTATTTTGACAGTGTAGGTAAATCTATACCGGCACAAATTAAAAAGTTTGTTGATACAGTAAAACGACAAGGATTACACATTTCTGATAGTGAACAAATCATATTTAAGTTTGATCAAAACCATCCACAGGAACATCAAATGGGTGATACAGAATGTGGTATTTATTCATTGTACTTTCTTATCCATATGCTTGAAGGAACTCATGATGGTGATTATTTTAAAAATCATGTAATTACAGACAAATGTGTTCAAAAATTTAGAAAGGTTTATTTTAATGAATCTCTTTAAATAGATATAAATATTTCGGAAAGATACATAATATACAATATCATTAATAAATATATTATGTCATCAGTAATAGATAAAATAAATACAAATGATACAACAAATATATTTGTTAAAGAGAAAAATATTGACTTATTGTGGAATATTATTATTCAGAATAAGGCATTCCAAACTAGTATTCAAACGCAAGGCGAGGATGGTAAAAATAAATTAAGAGGATATTACATTCGAAAAGTAAAAACATTTATAGAAGAAAATATTGATACTAATTTAAATGTTGTTGATTTTAATAAACAGTTTATTGCCTATTTTATTCGTGGATTTCAACCTAACTCTTTGGACAATGATAGTCCGAAGAGAATAAACATAGATAAATCAATAGATAATGAGGCAATAACAGTTGAAGATATAAAAAATGAACGTATGTCTGAGTTTGAAGATAAATATAAAAAAGTACAAGAAGATTTTAATTTATATAGAAAAAATGAAGCACCAGAAGAGGTATCATTTGCTGATAATACTAATATTGAACCGATGGAAAGGACTGACTTTCAACAACAAGTAACAAGCACACTTGAAAATAGAAAAATAGATGAAAATATTTTTATTGAATCAACTAGCACTACTCTTGAGAATACTGAAAAAAATGTGGGTGTTGCAAAATGGTTAAACTTAAAAGATAAACCTACTGACAATAAAATAATTGAAGGCGTAGATGCAAATAAAAATAATTTTATAAATCAATCGCCATCCAAGGTATATAGTCCACAGATTGAAGTTCATGAAATTATAGAACCTATAGGTACAGAACAAAGAGAGAAAGACGGAAGAGAGAATAAAAATATTGAACAGCTAACTAACAAAATAAATGAACTTGAAAATAAAATCGATACAATACATCAGTCATTGCAGGATTTTTTTATACAAAATAGTATGCAATGTGTAGAACAAAATGAAAAGATGAACACCATTTTAACATTATTAACTGTTTTGACTACAAATGAAACCGACCCTATGTTTGTTCCAACATTAAATATTTCATCTAATGATAACGAAGAAACCGAAGATTTACAAGATGAAATACAGTTTTTACATGATACAGATGAAAATAATGACGATAAAAAACAAGATAGTAAAATCGTTGCCTTTTCTTATGAGATATAAATTACTTAGTTAATATACATTTACAATTAGGAATGTCTATTAGACTTTACAATTACTTTCCAAAGAATGAAGTAAGCTGGCGCATTCCTTGCTTTTCAACATTCGCTTTATTAATATATTTATCAAACAATAGAGCCTTCACCTCTTTATTCTTTAGCGCCTCTAACTTATCTTCAAACTTTTCAGGATCAGTATCGCGTTGTAGTTTCTTCACATCACTCTTAAATCTTGATAACTTACTTGTCTTACCTTGCATTTGCCATATCTTCTCTAACACAAGAGCAAATACCTGTTGAACTGGTTTCATGACCTGATTTGTAATATAAAACGAGTAGTCTATCTTAAGATTATTCTCTAGAATAAATGTTGGTGTTTCAATCTTTTCACCTTGAAGGGCTGTGCGACTTGGATTATGAATATAGACATATGGAATGCGGTCACCAGATGCTGGTTTATTTCCAGGGTCTCGTGCGGTCATTCTATCTGCAAGAACCTTGTGTGCAATCTGTTGTGGATTTTTGTAATCAGAACGTATAGACTTACTGATAATAAGTTTATCCATAGAATACTTCTCATCTACTAAGTTTTGTATAGACGACTGCAGGAAATCAACCGCCTTCTTTATGTCTTGTTCTTTCATGAGAATGTCAATGATGCCTCCATATATGTCTTTTACAATAGGTGCATTATCTCGTCGCTTTAATACAATTCCCATCTCTTTACGGTTACCTTTATTTGGGTCTTCTTCGTATAGCATACCAACATATCTCTTCTTACTGAGTAGGCAGAAGGGCATGAATGTTTTCTCATACTCTAAGTCGTGTGGTTTCTTTAAGAACTTGGTTGCCATTTCACCTGCCTTCTTGGCAAGTTCAATAGTAATTTCTAATGCCTTTTTTCCACGGATTGGCGTTCCATCTAATTCTTCTAGATTGAAAGTAAAGAATACACTATCTGTGTCGCCATACACATACTCTGCTTTACTATGAACCTTACCATAATTGGCAGTATCCATAATTGCATCTCCGTAAACTTCTTCAATAACACGCTGTGCATAAGTCAACAACTTTCTACCAGTAGCAGTTGTAGATGCTGCAATATCCTTTTCGTAAAACGTGCTTGTTCTTGCACCACATTGACCATATAACGAGTTAGCAGTAACCTTATAGGCAAGTTGACGCTTATCAAGAACATTTTTCATAAAGTCATCCGTTTGCTCAGGAATAAGTTTACGAGTTGATTTACGAGCCTTCAAAAGCTCTTGCAAGATAGACGGCATAATAGCTTTGCCGTTAGGAAACTGAGCAAAACGACATATCTTACTACCAACCTTTGTCTTTACTTTTGCAGCACCAGGCTTTGGTGAAAGATACTGATATGTATCGTATGAAACGTTTACATATTCATACCCAGGCAAGTTATCGTAAATAAATGTATCATTATCGCCTTCGGCAGTTTCGCCAACAACTTCAACTAGTTTTCCATTTAAGTCATACTCTTTTGTCCACACCTTGCTGTCATGTGATAAGTTTTCACTAATCATGGAAGACGGATACAGAGATGCATAGTCAACACATGCAACTGGATTATCCAGATACAAATCACTCTTGGGGTCAAGAACAATAGCACCCTCATAACCACCATCATTTGTTTTCTTAGGTATGTCTGGTATAAGCATATCATTTTCACGACATTTCTTACCAACATAACTTGTTAGCTTAATACCCTGACCACGCAAGATAAGGAAACTAATAGGAACACTACAAATGTTTGCCATCTCAACAAGACCAGTGATAGCATCAACCTTGTTTAATAAGTATTGAACCAGGTTACAATCCTGAATACAGTATTTTGCAACGATAGCGCGGTCGTTTGCATCTCCTCGTGTTAAATTAAAGATGTCTTTTGGTGTAACATCATCTTTTGCAAGTGCCCATCGAACCTTCTTATTCATGTCAGGTGATACTTTTGCATCTAATACAAAAGATTTATTAGATATGTCAATGGATTTTACCTTAAACTTGGCACCTGCTTCATAGTAGTCAGTAGAATGTCCAATCTCTTCAAAATGAATATAACTACCTACAAGAAGACCCGTCATATTTTTTGTTGTAATGGTTGTTTCTTCCGTTCCAGTATCATTCGTCTGATATTTTAAATCTTTCACATAATCACCAATAAAGTGACCAGCAACATAGTCTAGTTTATATGAAACAAGGTTCTCTTCTCTACGGAAATGGTTATACAAGTCTAGTTGAATACGTCCAGGCATCTTGATATAACCCAAATCGTGCGTTCCACTTGCTAACGTAATACTACTGTGTTCAATATCATATTTACCAGTATTATCATCAAGAGTTCCACACATATGGTCTTTCAACTTTGATATTTCTATAAACTTCGCAGCACAGTTTGTTTCTTGTGCACGTAAGAACATAAAGTTATAATCAAAACCAAATATGTTGTATCCAATAATAACATCTGGATTTTCCCGTATAACAAGGTCTCGCCATGCAAGTAAGACTTCTTGTTCAGTATTGTAACTTTCAATATCAGTATTTTCAATACCCAAGTCAGCACATGTGTCTAGCACAATACAATGATTATAGTGTGGTTTCTTTTCACCATATGTAAGAAACGTAGAACCGATAAAGGTGACTTTATCGCCTTCAACTGGAGGTAAATACATACCAAATACCTCAGTCAAATGATTTATTTTAAGCTCGCGTGGAGTTGTTTGTGACTGAATAAGTGCAGATATACCTGTTTTGTTTGCATTTTTAAAAGATTTACTTCCAGACCCGGAAATATTTACACGTTTTACTCCAGAATAGTTTTGTTTTGTTTTAAGTTTAGGTTTATCATCATCTTCATAATCTTCCTCGTCTTTTTCTTCACTACATCCTCCATAATTTCCGGCGCCTTCGCCATCATCTCCTCCTCTTTTATACGCGTTTTCAAACGATTTTAGTAACGTATTTTCACTGCTAACTGGAACATGAGTAATATCCTCAATCATATGCGACATAATATTTTTTATGGAGGTCTTTACCTTTTTTTCAGTAGGAGATTTTTTTGGATAAATTGTATCAATATAAGTGGTAAACATTTTCTGAATAAGAACTTTATCATCTTCATCATCATATTCAATATTCTCTTTTGTAAGCATACCAAACGCTTGTAAAACCGAATAACGAATAATTTCTTCTGGGTCAAGTTCAATATCATCCATTTTTCTCATAATATCAATAATATTTGTAGATAATTTTTTGTATGTTTTAATTGGGATAGGAAAATCACCATGACTACTGCTGGCTTCAATATCAAAACTCATTATTTTCAAAGGGATACGGTCTTCCTTCTCGCGCAAAGGTATAATATCTTTGTATAGGATTTCAAACTCAAAATCACAATATGTAGTTTTTTCGAACTCAGATATAGAGACAGTTTTGGATTTTGGCATTCCAATCCAACCAGATGGGCTCATATCTAATATATGAAAGAACCTTAGTAGGGGAGGAATAAACGATTCATAAATCTCTGTCTTGCATGGGGTTCCAAGTATAGATATGTAATAACCATCTGCCAGCAAACGACGCTCATCATCATACCATATGTTTTTTGCTTTATTCATTGCCTGAATATTTTCAAAGTTGATTTGAATAAATGTATTTTTCTTACCTGCGTCAAATCCGTATAGTTTTTTGTGTCTTACAATCTTTGTTGAAACAATATTGTTTTGATGATACTTGCCAACTTGTTGTCTTAGGTGATTATGAAACATCATTTTCTCGCGTTCACCCCATTTATCGGATACTTTTATGTAGAAGAATGGCTTGAAATCACTGACAGTAATAGAGCACGACTGTCCCTCTGCATTTTTACCAAACATTTGAACTGTAAATGTCTTTTGTGGAGGAGGCTTGTATTTTCGTTTTCCATCTTCCGAGTTATCACTTTCACTCTCCGCATCCTCTATCTTATTATAGAGATGAAAGTCAAATATTCTGAACTCATAGTTATCGCTTGTCATAGTTTGGTGTACTATAGAAGTATTTAGATTATTTACGTAAGTTAACTTACTCAAATAGATTGTTAGAATACACCAAACTATAATTATTTATTCAATTTATAATGAATATAAAGAACCAACTTACTTATGTTTCTTAGTATTTTTTTTTCCATGACGTCTCTTTTTGTGGGTCTTTTTGTGGTGTCTTTTTCTTTTGCGAGTTTTTCCTCCGCCACTACTACCACAACTTAATTTTGACGAAATTAGTTTTTTATCCGCTTCATCTCTTTTACATACTTCTTCTTGAACCATTTCTCTTGTTAATTGTCCTCTTCCTGTAACATTTGTTTTGTCATAACCAAACTTTTTTCTTATTTCATTCACATAATCAACATCATTAAACTCTAAGACTAGACGTTGTTCTAACCATTTTTCATATTTTTGACCGCGTATACGATCAACTCCCACCAATAAATCAAAAATTCCACCCCCGGATTGAGCACCACATGTTTCCTTCGCCCATGCTTCTAGTAATGCAATATCTCTCTCTCCATTGTATTCAGTTGCTTTTCCATTAAATATATGACGAAATGATGGAAATCCAGAAGGTTCTCCTCCAAGATGGCCTAACATTTCAGTAGATAGCTCGGAAAGACCAGATTGTTCAATTGCAAATACAACGCACTTATCACTGTTACTCATTTTCTTTTCAAAAGCTTCCCAATCTTTATAAGAACGTTTACAGTGACCACAATCACGCCAGTAGATAAATAAATAAATGTGTGTTTTTCCAGAGTTTACATGTTTACTAAGTTCTTCTAATTTATTATCGCTTAATTTATTATCATTACTTATTCTGTTAATTGCCTCTAATTGTGGTTCATCAATATTTGCACCTGCAATAGACGTAAAAAATCCCATACCTTAAAATATCTATATAGTACGAAAATATAAATATTTTATAACACACTAGTATATATAAGAAACTCATTATTTATAATATGGACGCTTCGTTATCATTTAGACTATTCATTATTGCAATCGCATTTATGTTGGGTATATATTTTTGTGTTAAACCTCCAACTGAAGATATAGAAGGATTTGAGGAGAATGACGACGATAAAACAATTACTCTATCTACTGACGAAAAATGCCCAAATCTTTTAATTCAAGAAGATGGTGGAATTAGTTTATTAAGTACTGAAGAAAAACGCGTGCCAGGTGTCAACCCAATGCGTTTCAATAATTTAGAAGAATATGTTGAGTTTATAAAATGGCAACGTTCACAAGGGGTCAACTGTCCAGTCTTGTTTCTTCAAAAAACAGAAGATGCCCAAGGTACAGTAAGTTATCGTGCAAGACCTGACATTGAAAATCCTCAGGGAGGACTTTGTTCAACATCATTAGATGATATAAAGAAACGATGTGAAACAATGCCAGTAAAACCAGATTTAGATAATTTAAATCTAGGAATAAATAACACGCCATACTTTATGTCGGGATGTGGTGATGTGACCGGCGAAGTTGCATTAAATACTGGTCCACATGAAACAAAGTTTGTTGATGCTCATCGAAATGATATGCCATATAATAATAATTCTATGCCTTCTTTTGACCCGACTAGTTTTTATCAAGGAACAATAACACCTATTGACAAAACGGCACAATTAGAGAAACAACAAGATAAAAGTCCTAATGCAATGGACCCCAATTGGGGAGGTAAACAGTACACACGTTCACTTATTGATCAAGGAGACTATGATGGAGATATGCGTAAAATAGGAGACCAAAATGATCCGTCTACTATCATACAAAATTAATATATATTTGGTTACATATGTAACGGAATATGTATTGTAAATACGTGTTATATAATTATTTACCATCGATATAATTTCTGCAGTTTTTAATACTTTCAAGAGCACCCTCGTAAAAATATAACGGTAATCCAACAAGATGTAAAGCATTATGTATATTGTTAGCATCTACATCTATAAGACCTGTAAGCGATTTTAATCTAATTAATTCAAATAATTCTTCGGAATTATCAAGTAAATCTTCATAATCTTTACGGTATCTATTTACACGAAGTTCATCGTCTAATTTATCAAGAATAGATTCTACATGTTCTACTACATTTTTTGTTTGACGGCCACCTCCTTCAAAACCCTCCTGTTCAACCCTGCTATTATTTGCAATATCTTGTAAAAATGTTGCTTCTAAATTATTTGATATAAAATAGATGTATATCACCACTATAAAAAATGCAAACAGTAATAGTATTTTAACATTATCACTCAACATAAGTATTCAAATATATATCTTAATTGTGTATAATATATAGTAAGATAGTATAAAATACTGTAGAATACTATATATTATCTATGTCATGGTATATTTTGTATTATTAAATATTCTCTAATTCAATTGCTTTTATTGACTTTACTGCACCATGTAAAGCATACAAAGATTGTGATATATTTTTACATTTTGAAACAATTTTATCATCATCATCTTTATCTGGGTCAATTGATTTAAGATCAAGTAAAACGGCTAATTGTAGACCTTCTAAATAATCTTTGGATAGGGATAAAAGTCGTTTATAATCATCCTTGTACTTTTCAACACGAAGTTCGTCTTTGACATCAGTTGCATCACTAGATACTTTGTTATTAAGTCTATCAATATTTCCTTCTGACGCATCAAATCCTTCTCGTGTAGTTGTTTTTATTCCCATTGAACCTAAATATCCAGACAATAAAGATGCTGAAATTATAAAGATTGCAAATGCAAAAATAGTATAAAGAATATCATTATTAGAAAACATATTTTATATCGTGTATATGATACATGAATATAAAATAAATTACATTATAACCTAGATATGGTGACAAGTAACATAATAATTCTTTCTATCTATGACGTACTTTCTTGACACAACAAAAACTTTACGATATTACTACATGCTGTTTTACTTATTTTACGTGATTTTCCATTTGAAAGTGTTGTAGTAAGGGTGTTTAAACATTCGGGATCAGTTTGAATATCTGTTATAAGTCTTGGAATAGAGAGATGTTTTTGCATAATAACTTCTGCAGTGGAAGAACTTACACTTGGTATCTGTGATAACATAATAACACCTATATTTTTAGTCGTAATATTGTCTTTCTTTTTTTGTCGAATTACAGATGCATAACTTGGTGTTGGCATTTCATTATTCTCTTTTGAATTATCAATTATTCCACTTTCTGATGTAGTGATAGGTGTTTTGTAAAACATGCTTTTTTTGCTATCTGCTATTTTTCGAGCCGTTAACATAATAAAATCGGCGGTGTCAGACGGAGATTGCGTTCTGATAACTGAGTATCCTTTGTAAAGCAACATAGAAATCATAGCTGTGTAAAGAGTTGGTTTATTTAATACTGTTCCGCCAAATCCACTAGATGACTGACTTAGACCTTCAGTCATTTTTCCCTCAATTATGTAGACAATATTATGATTGTGACTAGGGAGAGAAGATAAACGCAATGATTGTTCCCGGTAACGACCATCTTTTATACTTGCTGATAAATCAGCAACTGTTTTTCGTTCTATATAAACACATTCTGTTTCATCTAAAGATTTAATTATAATATCTGCAACATCAAGACTTTCTGAATGAAAATTGATATGTTCAAATAATTTATTTGTATTACTTAATTTTTGACACTGTTCTTTTAAATAATGTTCTCTGCAATCTATGTAAATAGACATTATTTACATACACTACTATATTCTCTATATTAAAACTGTATTATCTATAAATTATAGAAGGATTTTGGGTTAATGAGCTTATTTTTGAACTTTGGAAGGATCTTTGCAGCAATCTCCGGAAACACGGGGAGCTATTTGGCTAGTAGGGATATGGGAATAAAGAGAGAAATTAATAAGACCGGCTTTCTTATCTCCACCAAGAGAACCACCACTCTGGGGTCCACGGTTAGTAATACTTGATTTGTATGCACTAAATCTAGCACTTGGCATATTATATACTATATAAACAAAATAATCCTAATTTATAGAGATACTAAGTAAATTGAAAATCAAATCCTAAATGCCTATTTATCATATTACGATAGTTACATAAAGAGTATTATTAAATACAATTATTGTTAAAGATGTCCGCACTCACAACTAGTAAAATCGATAGTGACACATATAAACAGATTATTAATGATGAAGATGTTATGAAAATATCAGACAATCTTGTCTTTAATCCGTATAACTCAATAAATAAAGAGATTACAGAGGACGAAGTAAAAGGTATCTTAACTGCATATGGATTACCTCCAATTGTTCATAATATGGAACTCTATTTACGAGCTTTCGTTCATAGGTCGTATACAAAACGACCGCATCTTGAAAATGTTGAAAATAATGTTATTATTGTAGACAGACCACATGATTGTCTACCACTAAAAACAAAATCTAACGAACGCCAAGAGTTTCTTGGAGATGGTGTGTTAGAGTGTATTACAAAATATTTATTGTATAGACGTTTTCCTAAGGAAAATGAAGGGTTTATGACAGAGAAAAAGATTGCAATTGTAAAAAATGAATCTATCGGTCGTATTGCATACGAAATGGGTCTACATAAATGGATTATTCTTTCAAGAAATGCAGAGGAAAAGAAAACTCGAACAAACTTGAAAAAATTAGGGTGTTTATTTGAATCATTTATTGGTGCATTATTCCTAGATTTTAATAAAATCTCGGTCAATGACCAAGAGGGCTGGTTTCAAAATGTATTTGTTACTGGACCTGGTTTTCAAATGGCACAAAAGTTTGTAGAAAATATATTTGAACGTCATATTGATTGGGTTGAACTGATTAAAAATGATGATAACTATAAGAATATCCTACAAGTAAAGATACAAAAGGAGTTCAAGGTTACACCCCATTATGTGGAATTACATGTAACAGAAGAAGATGGTTATCACATGGGCGTGTTTCTTTGTATTGGCGATGAACTATACAATATGAATGTATCCACTGCATTCCCATATGAACAATTTGGTAGTTTTGAAGCGATTACAAAATACTTGCAGGATAATCCAAAAGTTCTTGTATTCCTCGGAGAAGGAACTCATAAAATTAAAAAGAAGGCCGAACAGTCCGCATGTAGTGATGTAATCAAAAAAATAGGCGAGAATTAATAGGTCTATTCTTTATTTAAAACTTATATGTGTATTATATATATGTCTTTAGAACAGATAAAAGAACAATTAAAACGAAAGCCTCGTGCTACAAAATATTCAGAAGTATTTGTAAATATAGAGGTTGCACGTGAACAAGGTAATGATGGTTCAGACTTAATTGTAGATAGAGAAGATATTATGAAACGATTGAAAAAGAGGGGTCTTGTAAAAGTGGTTGAACAAGGCGAACAACCCTCTTTTTCTCGTGAAGATATTCTAGACGATGAAGAGGAATTAAATAACGCTTCTTCCGCTAAAAAGGATATGATGAAACGTCTAACAAGTAAAAAACGTATTGAATTAAAAGACGTTACACAACTAAAGGGAGACGATGAACATCGTGATATTACACAATCAACAGTTCGAAAAACTAACCCGCTTGTTAAAGGTGTAGCTGAATTGCCTATTGAAAAATGGGTAGATGTTAAAAATCAACCAGTTATTGATAGACTTCCTCCTCCATTACCTATGCCAACTTTACGAGTGTCTGGGTTCTATTTGAATAATCGTAAAAAGTTTGTCAACTTCATTAATTCTTATTTTAAAGAGTATCGTGAAGAGATATTAAACGACGAGATTTCGATTAGTTGTGACGACATTGGTAAAGATGATAATCCTGAGTTTAAACTACTTATCCATCAAAGAATTGTTCGCGACTATTTGAACCTTTATAGTCCATACAGAGGATTGTTATTATATCATGGTCTTGGTAGTGGTAAAACATGTTCATCTATTGCTATTGCCGAAGGTATGAAAAGTTCGAAAAAGGTTATTATTATGACGCCTGCATCTTTGAAACGAAATTACATTGAAGAAATCAAAAAATGTGGAGATACATTATACAAAAAAGAACAATATTGGGAATGGGTTCCACTTAACGCAAACTCAAATACCCTAGATACTCTTTCTACTGCACTAGGCATTACAGTGGCTTATCTAAAAAAGAAAAAGGGTGTTTGGATGGTTGACCATAAAAAAGATAATAACTTAGACAAATTATCTGCAAAACAGATTATGTCTATTGACGAACAATTAGATGAAATGATAAAAACAAAATATCAGTTTATTAACTACAATGGCCTTCGTCGTGAAAAGTTAAAGTCTATGACAGATAATTATAAAAATAATATTTTTGATCATTCCGTTGTTGTTATTGATGAAGTTCATAACTTTATTAGTCGTATATCAAACAAAATTGACAAGGAAAAACCAGTCAATCACGATAAAGATGGTGACCCTGAAAAGTTCCCTATCTCTCTAGCACTTGTTCTTTATGAAATGTTAATGAATGCAGAAGATATTCGCATTGTTTTCTTGACCGGCACCCCCATTATTAATTACCCAAATGAAATTGGTATTTTATATAATATGTTGAGAGGTTACATTAAGACATGGAACTTTACACTCAAAACCAATGAGGGATATAATACTGTAAAAAGTAAACTAGAAAACGTTATTGGTCGTGATAGACATATGGATTATTTCGAATATTCTAAAAATAATGTGTTAAGTATTACGAGAAACCCACTAGGATTTGAAAGAAGTAGTGTGAAAGGTCAATATGTTGGTGTAAAAGATACTATAACAAACGAACGAGGAGAAATTAGTGATGAAGATTTCAAACGTCGTATCATGAGTATTCTTGAAAATAATGATTTGCAAGTTGAACGTGGAACGGTAAAAATTAATGTATATAAAGCACTTCCTGATACACTAAAAGAGTTTGAAACTATGTTTCTTGGTGACAATGGCATTGTAAAAAATGCAGATTTGTTTAAAAAGCGTATTCTTGGTCTTACTTCTTATTTTAGAAGTGCACAAGAAGGACTATTACCAAGATATGAACCTATCTCAGATTTTAAGGTGATAAAAATACCTATGAGCGAATATCAAATCGGTCTTTATGAAACGGCGCGTTCTGCTGAACGTAAAGAAGACTTAAAGCGTCGTTCAAAAAAAGCAGGAGTAGATAAAGATGGTCTATACGCTGAACCTACATCGTCTTATCGTATTTTCTCTCGCTTATACTGTAATTTTGTTATGCCAAATCCACCAGGAAGACCTTTACCAAATGATGGTAACATGGGCGACTCCTACCGCAAAACATTGGCAGAAACTGATAAGAAAGGAAGCAATGACCTTGAAGAAACAGAAGGAAATGATATTGAAGGTGATGTTATGATTAGTAAAAATGCAGACTCAACATATAATGAACGTATACAAGGGGCAATTAAATACCTAAAAGAGCATGAAAATGAAGTATTTTCTAGAGAAGCTCTTGAGATATATAGTCCTAAGTTCTTACATATTCTTGAAAATATAACAGATAAGGAACATGTGGGGCTTCATCTTCTTTATAGTCAGTTTAGAACATTAGAAGGAATTGGATTATTCAAAATGGTTTTAGATTATAACGGATATACACAATTTAAAATTAAAAAGGGTTCTGACGGTGTATGGCATCTTGATATTGCAGAGGAAGATAGAGGTAAACCAACCTATGCTCTTTATACTGGAACAGAAAGTAGCGAAGAAAAGGAGATTATTCGTAATATTTATAACAGTAATTGGGACCCTAACTTGCCTATTACGCAAACTTTACGCGAAATCGCAAACAATAATCACATGGGTGAAATTATTAAAGTCCTAATGATTACAGCATCTGGGTCTGAAGGTATTAACTTGAGAAGCACTCGCTATGTTCATATTATGGAGCCATATTGGCATCCTACACGTAAAGACCAAGTAATTGGTCGTGCTCGTCGTATTTGTAGTCATAAAGCTCTTCCAGAAGAGTATCAGGATGTCACGGTATTTTTGTATTTAATGACTATTACTCCTGAACAAGAGGCCGATATTTCAAAAGATACCAAATTACACGATAAAAGTAAACTAAAATATCCAACTGATGGGGAAAATAGTAAGATGGAATACCGACTAGTAACTAGCGATGAAGCATTATTTGAAATTTCAACAATAAAAGAGCGTATTACATCTAATATAACTCGTGTAATTAAAGAGGCTGCTATCGATTGTGCAACTTATTCTCGTCGTGGAAATAAAGAACAGTTAGAGTGCGTTCAATACGGGGAACCTCGTGTTAGTGAAATAAGTTTTACACCTGATATTGCAAAGCAACCAACAGGAGCTTTTGAAAATAAAAATAAAATTACCAAGAAATGGGAAGGTCGACCTTATTATTATGAAGGAAAAACATATATTCATCGTCAAATGGGACCAGATAATGCCAATCTTTATGATGCTGAAAGTTATTACCAATCGTTAGAAAATCCAAATATAGAACCACAACTCATTGCAACTGAAGAGAAAAAAGGAAATAAATATATTGTTAAATCTGTTATGTAAATAAAACTAAATGATAGACAAAATATAATTCATCTTTATAAATTATATTTTATGTAAATTATTCACATTTTGCGTGCATAATAGGATGCCATTTATCAATAATATCCGTGCTTGATGTTTGAAATAGACCAGGAATAATCGCGTGTATGATTGCTTTTCCTGAACCAAAAATAAAATCAGATGATATAACGAGCGAACGTTGTAAATGTTCAAAATAACCAATATTATTCTCTCTAAGATGAAATAAAAAATATTCTTCTATAAAGTTTAAAATAAACATTTTATATTATGATAAATAAATATTTTAATCTTGTGACAAATCGTCTTGATTATTTTGTTCTTCATTTTGAGTTTCATTTATGTTTTCACTATTTGTTGGCGTGTCATTATTATCACTAGTTGTAGTTGATTGTTGTTCAGTTTGTAATGGAGTCCCCGACACTAAATCTACAGTAGTTTCAAGTGATAAAGGCGCTAGACCAACACGTGGTATAAGATGTGACCATGATATGCTATTTCCGTCGCTTGAAATATTATTGGATAATGACTGTAGTAATATATCCGCAAAGCCGTTTTCAATATTTGTATCATTATTATTTGTGGTTTGAGTTGGATTTGTTGATGATGGTGTAGTATCTGTACTTGGATTTGTTTCTGTATTTGTATTTGTATTATAATCCCGTATATCATAACGACATACAGGGCAACGAACATTTGAACGAAACCAACTGTGTAAATGTGTTGGATTAAATATATGACCACAGTGTCTTATCTGTAAAACAAAATGATTAGCAGTAAATGGTTCCATTGTGATTGGACAAGATGTATTGCGTGGTTCACTAATTGCCTGAAATATGTGAGTTTCTGTAGCACGTTCTATCTGTTCAGCACTGGGAAAAACTGGAACATTACTAAAAAAAGAGTTAGTTGCTCCTCGTCCAGTTAAGTTTTGATTAATTGGGAATAATGTCTCAAAACTCATTAATACATTTCCGTTATTTCTTGTATTTGTATTTGTTCTATTCAATAATCCTGTCCCAGTATTTGGTGTTGGAACAGATGGTATTTGAAAAGACGGTGGCACCAAAGGATTTGTTTCTTGCACTGGTGATCTATTTCTGTTTTCTCGTGGTTGAGTTCGTTGTCTTAATGGTGGAGGAGGACGATTTTGTTCAAGTCTTTCTCTAAACACATTTCTAACTTCTCTTCTAGGCATTCGATTATATCGTCTATTTGGCTGTCGTTGAGGGGCAGGAGGACGGGGATTATGAATGGTTGATGGGATTTCTGAAGGGGCAGGTGAAGCAGACGTATCAGGTATGGGTTGACTTTCAAGTGTATCTCCTTCGTTATCATTTTGTAAATATGTATCATCTATAACATTTCTCATATTTCGAATAATATTATTCTGTTGTCTTATTAATTGTGTATTTGTGTTTGTAATAATAGTCATTACATCAATGTAGTTCTCAACAATTTGAAGAGAATGATCATGTGGTGTTAATCTATTAGAATTGTTCGCTCTAGACATAGCATGGATAAAGATTTTATTTTTATGTTATGAACATATTATACGTGAACGACTTAAATATATAAACATCTATTATATATTTAATAAGAATAATATCATAAAGATTTCAAATGCCGAATATAAAACAAGAACTTGAAAAGGGACTAACCGGATTAGCTAATCTTGGGAACACATGTTTTATTAATACATGCATTCAAATATTATCACATACACATGAATTAAATAATGTTCTTGACAGTGATAAATATGAAATGCATCTTAAAAATAGTGCTGACGGAATTCTTATCCGTGAGTGGAATACTTTACGTAAGCTTATGTGGTCACAAAATTGTGTTATTGAACCAAGTAGATTTATACAAATTGTTCAAGGGGTAGCAAAGCATAAGGGGCAGGAATTATTTACTGGTTACTCGCAGAATGATGTATCCGAGTTTCTTCTTTTTGTAGTCGACTGTTTTCATAATTCATTATCTAGACCAGTTACTATGAATATTAAAGGAAAAAGTAAAACTGGAACAGATGATCTTGCAGTAGTTGTATATAATAAGATTAAAAATATGTATGCAAAGGAATATTCAGAAATATGGAATATGTTTTATGGTATGCATGTATCTGAATTGGTTTCTATAGATGGACAAACTATTTTATCACAAACACCTGAACCTTTTTTTAATATTAGTTTATCTATTCCTACAGACTTGAAACAACCTACACTAAGTGATTGTTTTGAGAATTATGTTAGAGGTGAAGTATTATCTGGTGATAATGCATGGTATAATGAAAAAACAAAAGAAAAACAAGATGTAATCAAACGTATTAGATATTGGGGCTTTCCAAACATTTTATGTATTGACTTTAAACGAATTGATGCAACAAATAAGAAAAGACATACAATAATTGATTTTCCACTGGATAATTTGTCAATGGAAAAATATGTATTGGGATATAATGCAAAGAGTTATGTATATGAATTATATGGTGTATGTAATCATCATGGAAGTGCATTAGGTGGACATTACACTGCATTTATAAAGGGTAAAACTGGTAAATGGTATGAGTTTAACGATACTAGAATTACTATGTTAAGTAGTGATGAACATATTGTTTCTCCAACCGCATATTGTCTATTTTATAGAAAAAAATCCAATGTATAATATATAGTTTAACCATTAACAAATATGAGTACTGACACAGATACCCTACCTCCCGAAATTCAACAATTGTATGGGAGTATTTCTCCGGACAATACTTCATCTTCGAGTAGTTCTGGTTCTAGTTCTAGTTCTGGTTCTGGTTCATCTAGCACACCTGATGCTGGTTCTGGACCAGATACGCCTGATTTATCATCTCTAGGGTCTTTTAACGAAAATCCATTTACGAATCCTCTTTATTTATCTGCTCTTATGGTTGGACTTGTTCTTGTTGTAACACTTATTGTTTATTTAGGAGGTACTGGTGACCAGAATAATCCTGGAACAGCAATTAGTTCAGGTTTAGACAGTTCATCTGGTCAATCTGGAAATAAAAATAGCACAATTCTAACTGTTCTATTTGTGCTCATAGCTATTATACTTATTTTATATGTAACACAATACATTCTTTATTATTATTTTAGTATTGATATTAGCACAACCTTAACAAATATGATGAATACAAATAAACAACCAGAGTTTGATGTAGTAATTAATAAAGAAACTCAACCTACCCCTATTCCACAACCTTCCAATGAAAATCAAGTATTTAATATCCGAGATAATGCATACACATACGAAGATGCTTCAATGATATGTCAAGCATTTGACGCAAAATTAGCAACATATCAGCAAGTTGAAGATTCTTATAAGAACGGAGGAGAGTGGTGCAATTATGGGTGGTCTGCCGATCAACTTGCTCTTTTTCCTACTCAACAATCAACTTACAATGAACTTCAAAAAACAAAAGACCATAAACATGACTGTGGACGTCCTGGAATAAACGGTGGATATATTGCTAATCCAAATGTACGTTTTGGTGTAAACTGTTACGGAAAAAAACCTGAAATGACAAGCGCAGATGAAGAACTTATGAAATTAGTCACTCCTTATCCTGAAACAGAACAAGAAAAAGAAGTAGATGAAACTGTTAATAAATGGAAAAATAATCTTGATGAGATACTAGTTTCACCATTTAACTATAATAAATGGAACGAATAATTCGTTTATATATATAATTCACAATTACACATATAAACTTTAATTACATATACAAACTTTATTTCTTTTTTCTTTTTTTTGTCGTCTTTTTATTAGAGCTCTTTTTTTTGTCGCTCTTTTTAGTCTTTTTATTACTAGTAACATTCTTCTTTTTAGGTTCTTCTTCGAGAGATGGCTCTATAAGTTGGGTATATTTTTTTTCTTCAATTATGACTGCGACCTGACGAGGAACCCGTTCTTCATAATTTGGTAATGGATTATGCATTGCACTTGCATGAAAATAACCAACTGGAAGACTTAAATGCATAAAGTCAGCATAATCTCTTTCAACTTTTTTACATGAATCTTTATCACATTTATTATCTGGATTTCGTAAAATATCTTGTAAGTTATAACAAACATTATCGTCACAAACTAATGCAGTTGTTTCAGTATATGTTTTTGTAGGCATTATATAATCAATTATGAAGTCTTCTTCTATATTATGTTACGAACTTATTTTGACTTTTCATTCGTATATCGTTTGATTTCCTGAACATATTTTGTTTCACGATTATCTTTAAGACGCTTAATAATAGCCTCGATAGCCGCAGGCTCTTTAATGGTGTTAGATAATATTTCTTCGACATATTTAAAAGTCAATGGTGATTGAACTTTTGAGGTATTAAACTTTAACTTACCATCAGTAATTTGTATCACAGCGTCTTTATAGTTATTTTCTTCTGCTTGTCCAAGCAACTCTTCTGTTATATCAGCCTTTTCATCGCGAAGTTGTTTAATCTTGTCATTATATACCTTTATTTGGTTATCTATCTGAACCCATCTTTTAATATTATTTTCAAAACTCATGAACTATATAATTACATATAAGATATATTTATATAGTTGTTTTTGTATTTATTTAACGACGACGTCTAAGAGACTTCTTGTGAGACTTCTTGCGGTGTCTACGGCTCTTCTTTCCATATATATGATTGGCTGCAAAAAGAACACCAGGGGCAGCAAGTTGGGACAAGACTAATCCTAAACTACCTCCCTTCTTCTTGTGGTGACGACGTTTTCCTCCTTTTGCGTGGCAACTGCTACCAGCCTTTTTATGACGACGGCTTCCAGCTTTTTTATGATGACGGCTTCCGGCTTTTTTATGACGACGGCTTCCAGCCTTCTTGTGAGACTTCTTATGGTGCTTCTTAGCGGTTTTACCTCCTTTACGAGTATGTCTAGCTTTACGTGTGTATGCCATATATATTACGTAAATATTAAAATGTACCTGACAAGAGGTCTTGCTTTTTATCTCTTAACATAATTACTACTATTACTAATATTGCTATTAAAAGTAACATAATAATAACCGTTACTCCTAAAAGTACGTAAATATATGGATTTAGAACATTAAATACCATCGTGATTATTGGTTCTAAAAATAACTTTAATTGATATTTCAAATCATCTCGTTTTAAAAGGTCAATACACTCTTGAATAATCGCACTATTTTTATCAGAAAGTTTTACCATTTATATAACAATTACCACTTAATAAATCCATAGGATTATTTGTTACTAAATAAACGCATATTTAGTCATTATAATAACTGCGTGTGTTTCAAATTATATTTTTCTTATGTAGAATTAATGAACGTTTATCAAGCAGATGATACTTTCCCATTCGATAAAATGGCGTTAGAGATGCCAATGGCAATGCCAAATAATAGTTATTTTACGTCTCTAACTATTGATGGTAAATCTATATATATTGAAACACCACAGATTAATACAAAACAAGGAATTGTAAAGGGCGCTAAAAAAACGACGTGTGATTTGTTATTTAGTACTTCTGAAACAGGCTTTATTAATTGGACAGAAACTTTAGAGTCGACCTGTCATGGTCTTGTCTATCTTAATTCTGGTGATTGGTTTCAAGAAAAATTAGAATACGACGATATTGAAAATGCATTTGCACCTTCTATGAAATCGTATAAGTCTGGCAAGTTTCAAGTGTGTCGTTGTAATGTTCCTACTAATCATCATACTGGTAATCCTATTACCAAAATATATGACGAGGGAGAAACTCTTATTCCTTGTTCCGATATTAACGAACAATCACAGCTTATTTGTATTGTTGAACTAAAAGGTATTCGTTTTACTACTAGAAGTTTTCAGATAGATTATGAATTGCGACAAGCCATGGTTATGGCGGTTGATACTGTTTTTGATAAATGTTTAATTAAAAAAGGTTCTCGACAACAAGAACCTACTCAAAAAATAGGCATCCCAATACCTAAGTTTATTCCACAACCACATAATAAGGAAGATACCACGGAGAATGATAACGAAGAAGCCGAGAAACACAAAGAACATGAGAAAGATAAAATAGATAGTACCGAAGTAACTGATACGCTTACACCTATTTTGGTTGATCAAGAAACCATAAATGAAGTTGTAAAATCACCCACATTATTAACTGAACATATATTTGACGATATAGAAAAGGAAACTTCAGCGACAAATGAGGATGTCCCTAATTTAGAGATAATAGATAAACAAGAAAACGAACCATTGAACCAAGAAAAAACTAATACGAATGAGTTAATCGCTACTCCCGAAGAAATTGTTATTAATAAAAAAAATAATGAAGATCTTGAAATATTAGATATGGATACTGCATTTGACATAACAAGTAATGATGAAAATACTATTATGGAAATTAAAAAACCCAATCAAGTTTATCATGAAATATATAAAAAGGCAAAAGAAAGAGCCAAAGAACTTAAACGCCAGGCAATTGAAGCGATTTTAGAAGCAAACTCGTTAAAAAATACATATATGCTAGATGGAATTGATGATAGTGATGAAGAAGATATGCAAAGTCTTAGCAGTGATAGTGATGAAGAACATGAACAAGTGGATTAATAATTTATGCGTATTGACATATAGAATATTTTTTCAAAATAGTATAGATTTAAAGTATTAAATATAAATAGTGCATCTGAAAATGACAAATTATTTACATATTGTTGTTACATTTATATGTGTATTATTTCTGTATATTCATATACAGTTTCAACTTTCCCCATCAGAAGAAAGACAAATATTTGTTATTGACCATCCAGTACATATACCAATTGAAGAAATATTTGAATTAAAACAACCCATTATAATGAAACTATTGCATGCGCATATTACCAATGAACTTACAAAAGAACAGGTATATAAGGAAGGCCAAAATATAGACATATATATATACGATAACTCACGCACAAATACGCATGCACATATATTATCGTCTGTAAGTGCTAGTCGTGCATTATTTGATACAGATGAAGAAGCTCGATATTACACAGAAAAAAATACCGAAAATATTTTAACATTACCATCAACAAGTATAATTAAAAAAATAAATGCAACCCATAACATCTTTACTCCTCCTCTTTGTAGTAAAGAAAAAACGGACGTGTTGTTTGGTTCGAATAATGTAACAACTATACCACAGCATAGTATTATGTTTAGAAATATTTTTACAGTGAGTACCGGAACAGTTGATGTGCGTTTAATTCATCCCGATGATATTGCAAAAAATAATATAACAACTAACAGTGACTATACAGATATGACATTTTTTACACAATCAGGTCTTGATTTGTGGAACAATGATAGTTCAGATATAATTAAAGCAACTGTTCATACAGGAGAAACTATTTCTATACCTCCATATTGGATATATTCTTTCAGATACAGAGAGAACGCGGTTATCGGTGCATCTAGTTTTAATTCATATCTTACCGAAATAGCAACTATCAAGCATACGTTATTATATTGGGCAACCAAGTTTACACGACCATCTAATGTTATTCATACATCTGTAACCGAACCCGAAACTGATAATCAAGACGAAATAAAAAATGAACAAGAAAATAACGAAGATGAAAATGAAGAAAATAACGAAGATGAAAATGAAGAAAATAATGAAGATGAAAATGAAGAAAATAACGAAGATGAACCCAATCAAGTTATTATTGATAAAGAAGACGATGTATCTGAACAACAACTTCAAAATAACGAAATAATTAACCACGAAGAACCTAGAATATCTACAAATAATCCTTATCCAGATGTAATGGTACCAATTGATGAATAAATAAATTGATACATTTATAATCAAAACAACGGTATACTATCATTATATAGTTTATATTATAGTATCCAGATAAACTGGTTTCGTTATGACAAATACAGATAATAATCCACTTGTTATTGCTATTGAAAATCGGAATTACGATTCATGGAGTATTCATCAAATGGAAACTATGCAACCAATACAGTTGGAAACAATTGAACCATCAAAATATAAATTATTTACTATGGACGTATTTCGTTTTGTAGAAGAAGGAAAACCGATTCAATTAGAAAGGTCTCCTGTAAGATCTAATCCATATATATCAGGTGTTCTCATTTTAAAAAATAACAAAACATATGGAAGACATGCAAAGAATGGAAAACTTTTATATAAATGTATTCCTGATGATAAAAGAATACCTATATTCCTTGTTCCTTACGAGATAAAAAATCTAGGGTTTAATAAAGCACTCACGAACCAATACGTGACCTTTAAGTTTGCTGACTGGGTCGACAAACATCCCATAGGTTCTCTTGTTGGAACAATTGGACCGGTTGATGCTCTTTCAAGTTATTTTGAATATCAACTTTACTGCAAAAGTCTAAATGCATCTATACAAAAGTTTACACGAGATACACAACGAAAAATAAAACTACAAACAGGTGGTAATAGTGAAGAAACCATAATTGAAAATATTATTAATGATATGACTGAATGTGGAAATGCACTTACCGATAGAACGACTGACTTTATATTCTCAATTGACCCAAATGAAAGTGCGGATTTTGACGACGCAATGTCATGCCAAATATTTCAAGAAAAAGCAACAGACACTATGTTTAATAAAACAGTTGACGAACAGTATATTGGCAAAACTGTATATCGTCTCAGTATTTATATTTCAAACGTCACATTGTTGCTTGACAACTTAGGTGTGTGGAAATCATTCTCAGACAGAGTTTCTACTATATACCTTCCTGATAGAAAACGACCTATGTTACCAACAATATTGTCCGATGGTTTATGTAGTCTTGTTCAAGAAAAAACACGTCTTGCTTTTGTTATGGATATATTTATTGTTGAAGGGTTTGTATTAGATATTCAATATAAAAATGCCAAAATACGGGTAGCACATAACTATCGATATGAAGATAAAAAATTAAAAAAATGTAAACACTATGAACTTGCATTAGAAAATGTTCATAAAATGCAAAAATATCATGCGTTTATACCCAATATTCGCGATAGTCATGACATAATAACTTATCTTATGGTTTTCATGAATTATCATACTGCAAAGATAACGATCCCACATAGAAACGGTATCTTTCGAAATGTAATTGCTGATGTTCCTCCGCCTACACCTATTCCAGATACAATAGACCAAGATGTTCTTGTATTCTTTAAAACATGGAATAACACTTCCGCACAATATCTTGATTTATCTGTTATAGATGAAAGTGTAACACTTAGACATGATTTACTTGAGATGGATGCATATTTACATATTACATCTCCAATACGTAGACTTGTTGACTTATTAAACATGATACAAATACAAGAAAATATGGGTATTCAAACTCTTAGTCAACATGCAAAAGACTTTTATCAAGAATGGACAAGCAGAATAGAATACATTAATACAAGTATGCGTTCAATAAGAAAGGTTCAAAATGAATGCTCCCTTATTGCAACCGTGTTTGATAATCCAGAACTTATTAACTGCGAATATAAAGGATATGTGTTCGACCAAACTTATAGAGGTGGTATTTGGCAATATAATGTATATATACCAAAACTTAAATGGATGACAAAAATGACATCTTGTATTGAAATAGAAAATTATACAGAGAAATACTTTCGTTTACATAGATTTGAAGATGAAGATACGTGTAAAAGAAAAATAAGAGTATCCATGAGAGAAAAAGAAGAATAAATGTTACAACACATGAATGTATAATAATATAATTTATTAGTTTCTGTCTTTAATTTTGCATATTTCTATCATTTTCAGTGTGTTTAAAATATTTTTTATTTTACTACTATCGTCATCTTTTGTAATATACTCAATAAGTTTATCAACCTCTTTTTCGTTACAATCAATAACTTCATCACCCTCCTTTTCTTTACACTCGGAACTTGCATTTTCTTTTGTTAGTTTTGATTTTATCATTTCACGTACATCTTCTATAAACTCGTTCATACTAATAGTATAACATAGCCACGCTCTAAATAGCTTTAGATTATTGATTTTACTCATCGATACGGTCAAGAACTGGTAAACGTTGTTTTATTTTATCAAACTCTAAGATTAAACGATAAAACCCATAAGGAAACAATAAATGCCAAATCACATGACCAAACATTGTGTATTCTGAGCAGTAATTCTCTGAAACTATCCAACTTATTGCACCTAGACATGAAATAGTAAGATTTTTCAGACAAGGAACATCATATGTGTGTGCAACTCTAACAATCATAATAAGCGAACCTCCTACATAAATACCAAATACAGTTGGAAATAATATGTCATATTTTACTAATGTATTTGTAATAAGAAATATGTACATAAACAACGTGTTAAACCTATTTAAGTTGTTTCGTCTTGTTGAACGTTGATAATACATATTAATTAATGCCCATATTCCAAAATAATTTGCAAGAATCATTGATACCTCGTCTGCCTGTTTCCCAAACCATGATAATGTGTAATGATAATATGCACTAGCTACTCCATTAAAGGATAACATACATGCTACGTTATACAAAAGAGGGTATTGGGGAAATCCATAAACAAACGGAACAATCGAGATTGCAAAAGAAGTGACAGTATTCCATACTTCAGGAGCCTTGTTATCTTGAAGTCGTGATTCGCAAAAATTATGAATGAAACGCGTATCGTCATTATCATAAATAGTTGTTACTAATTTATTTGTCATATTTACTGTATGGTTCACAACTATTTCTCGATGGTCAGGAAACGTAAATAACCACCCAAAACTACTCATACCGACTGCCAATAAAAGGATTGAATACAAACTACTAGATTTCATAATTATATAATATGGTGTTTAGTGTTTAATTAAATATAGATATACTTTAAATTTGTATTATATTCAGTATTATCCGTGTCAACTAAACACATGTTACTTGTTAAGAAACCACGCACTCGAACAAACAAACTTTTAAAAAATATGAATACTTTATTTTCAATATCAGACAACGCAATGAAAACATACGGGATTTCTCCACAACTCGAAAGCGCTAACAGAAATATAATTTGCCAATATAACACATACTTAAATAAAAATATCACATTACATGAATTATCCAATGATAACGAACTTAGATTGTTTAGATTAATAAAAAGTAAAGTAGATGAAATGATGACCGACATGACATATCGTGTTGATAAACATAATTTTGTATACAATAATGGCCATGTTATTGATAATCGTGATAGAATGCGAATACGAATGATAATTGGAACTCTTAATACATATTATGCCAACTATAAAAATATTATTACAAATACAAAAGCGTCTATTTCTTTGGCGATAAAACCATACACACTGAACCTCGATGTTATTGGTTGTATAATTGATTTTCTATGAAATGTCTAATTAAATATACATATTTAAAGGCATTCGTTAATTAAATATCACAACATGTCAACTTATACTTGTGATGTATGTTCATTCTATACCGATAAGAATATAAAACTTATTGCACATCTTGCTACTGTAAAACATAAACAAAACTGTAGAAACAAGCCAGATATTACACCACCATCCGCAGTTCTACCCGTCTCTATTCCACCATCCACACATTGTGGACAAAAAAACGCACAACATAGAACACTTACACAGCAAGATATGACTATACGTTTATTTCCACAACCCCCACCTCCACCTCAATCTGTTTTTACTCTTTTAGAAATAAAAAATAACCAGGTTGTTTCTACGAAACAGGTTGATATTAGTAATTCGATTATTAAATTTGTATAAACTTAACAGAAAAGCATGAATTAACAGAAAAGCATGAAGGGAAATATATGCTTAAAACAAAACCATAAATTATATTTACAATGGATGACTTTCATTATAAATATAACCGATTTATCTTACCTCTATACGGAGAAAATAGAAACCCTGGACATGACGAAGAACTGTTAAACTCAAACCATACCCCACATGAATATTGTATTCGTGATAGAGTAGATATGACAGACCATGACGTATACAGTATTGACCCAGACGGTTGTGAAGACGCAGATGATGCCTTTAGTATTTACAAAGAAGACGAAAAGATATGTCTTGCTATTCATATTGCTGACCCTACGGAATATATCCAGTTAAACTCGCCATTATGGAAAGATATGGAAAAACGCGTGATAACCAGATACCCATCAAATAATCCTCCTATTCACATGATACCTCATGACATTATGGAAATGGCAAGTTTAATGGACAACCGTCACGGATGTATTAAACCTGCGGTTACAGTTACCACAGAAATAGACAAAGATACGTTCCGACCAATTGGACAAATTAAACTTCTTTTTACAAAAATCCGAGTAAGGCGAGAAAACTCCCTTTCATACAGTCAAGCAGCAAGAGAGTTTTATAAGAACACTACGATTGCTTTTTGTCTTAGAATATCAGAAGAATTACAAAAACTAAGAAAGAGAGAAACAAAGGCAGTTGTTCTCAACGAAGTCGCAAACTCTTATGTTCTATTTGATAACGATGAACCCGTTCTCTATGCCGACAGCCCCACTGAAAGACTAATGAAACATATGATTGCAGAGTTTGCTATTTTTGCAAACTCGTTTATAGGCGAATACTTAAAAATCAACTTTAAATCATCAGGATTATACAGAATATGTCCTGCAAAAGATTGGCTTCATACATTGGAAGACGATATGTCTGGACAAGAACTATTAAATGAAATCATCACAAATGGTATCAAGGCAGAATACATGTCAAGCGTTCAGTCACATGACTTAGTTGGTGCTCCAGAATATGTGCACTTTACATCACCTATTAGAAGGTTGACTGACTGTGTGTGCCACTATTTGTTAAAATATATACATCTTAAAACCACAAATAGTGACTTAGCTATTCCATTTACAGACAATCAGCTAGAAGAATACTCAACCACATGTTCTATATTATCAAAAAAAATGAAAAATAATCAATATACTGACACAAAGTTTCGCATGATACAACTCATAAATAGATTAATACCTACACAAGAAGTTAATTTACAATATTATGTTTCTAGTTATAAAAATGGATTTTTAAATATCATTATCAATAAACTGAATAATCATAGTATATACTTTTCATACACACTACGTATTCAGAATGTAAAAACGAATTATATTCTAAAACAACCATATGAAATTATGATAACATGCGCAAATGCACCTAATAAGTTTGACCAAGGAACGTTGCCGGAACTGGACAGTATATTTCTTTAACGTATTGTAAATCCAAATAAAAATACATCATAACCATTACATGATGTATTTTTATAATTTAATTATTTCATACCCGTTCCAGTCATCATGGAAATCGCTGTAGTCATAATTGTTTTTACAATGTTTTCTTCCTTTGGAGGAATAACATCTTTATAAATAGGCGCCTCATCATTGTTTTGAATTTTATCGAGATATAGCCTATCCATAACAAATAATTGGTGAAAGTTTGACACTATAGATAAATTATCTTTTTGGAAATAGTCTGGATACTTGTCAATAAATGATTTCACCGTGTCAGATGATAATTCGCGTATAGAAACACAATTATTTTCATACGGAATAAATATATCAACGACATCATCTCGCATCATTATCGTATAATATTCGACTTCGGTTACAATAATATTACGCAATTCAAACATAGGCGTTTCTTCTGAGACAGTTATATGAAATGGTCTGCTACACGTTGTTTTTATTTCAAATGTAATTTTCATTCTTATTCTTATATTAATTTCATGTTATACAATACACTATTTGTCATATTAATTATCAATTTATTATTTTGGTTTGGTCTTATTTAATAAGATGTCTTTTGGTAAAGTAGACGTTGTTTTATTTTCTATCTTTTTACCATTTTCATTTGACATATTTATAATAGCAGATTTTAATGAGTTTGATAACATCTTCTGACGGGTTGACATCATAATAAGAATAGACAAGTTCTTATAACGAGGTTTCATAAACTACTCTATATATAGTGCTAGATTATTTATTAAAATAATTTAAAGGAAGTGCCGTTCTTGCTATTATCGTGTCGACTTTTTGGGCGGGTGATACAAATTATGAAAGCTGTATTATTTATTCTTAATAAATAGTAATAATGGACAGTGGTCAATCAAAAAATGTAAGGTTTCATAACGTAGCAACGGTTGTTTTAATACCTTCTAGAAAAGATCTTGGAGACGAAGAAGGATTGATTACAAACGTCTGGTGGACCAAAGAAGAACTAAGGAAAATATTCTATCGTCTAAGATTTGAAGTAATCACCTATGCCCATGTCAAAAATGTGTCGTTTGAAGATGCTTCTAAAAAATTATATGGACTAAAATGGTAACAAAATACAAAACAGTAAATTGATTGTTTTCTATTTATTAACACAAAGTAATACAAAATAAATTAAATCATGGCTCCTGTCATAGTAATTATATTTGGTATAATTATTATCATGACATTTATTTCACTAGTAAATGAACAAGTAAGAAGTCCGCGGAGATAGTGGCATGTAAGTAAGACATATAATATAAAAGTATATAAGTGTATTTTTGATGTTATAATATATAATATATATATATATAGTATATATAGAATAGACATATAGTATCAACATGTCTGCAGGTGCAAAGGAGTTACTCATTACTAAGACAGATGACACCACTGTTACAATTACAGATTTAACAACTATTGCATCTAGTGCTGCTTATACCGGCCAAGTTGCAAAAGGTAATGTAAAATCAATCGTTATTGGGACAGATATTACAAGTATTGGTAATGATACATTTAAAGATTGTACTGAATTGCTCACCGCGACTATCGGCAATAAAGTCACGGCTATTGGTGTTAACGCATTTCAGAGTTGCACTAAATTAACTACCGTGACATTTACTGCCCCAGCATCAGGAGTCAGTTTAGCAACTACTATTGGTAATGGTGCATTTCGAAGTTGTTCCGCATTAAACAACGTCACGATACCTATCACAGTGACGAGTATTGGTGAATCTGCATTTCAAAGTTGTTCTGCATTAGCTACCTTGACATTTGCGGCAACGAGCACTTTGGCAACTATTAGTCAATTTGCATTTAGCAGCTGCACAGCATTAACGTCTGTGTCTATACCCGATAGCGTTACAACTCTTGCTAATGAGGTATTTAATGCTTGTTCTAATCTGGATACCGTGTTTATAGGTGATGGCGTCACGACTATTAATGCTAATACATTTAATATGTGTACTAAACTGCAATTTCTGACCATAGGTACTGGCGTCACGTCTATTAATGCTAGCGCATTTACAAGTGCTGGTTCTGGTCTAGCTTCTGGCACTGTTTTAAAGGTAAGAATGGGCAGTGCAGCACAAACTGCTTTAGGTCTTACATACGGCACTGGAGAAACATTTAGCGGTAGTGTTACAGCAACAATTGTTGTTGATACCGCAGTATTAATCATTACAAACGCAAGTGGTCTTGCTGCTGATGAAGTAGTTTCAAGTAAAACAAGTATTTCTGCTAGTGATTATACAACTACATCATCTGTTATAAAAACTATCAGTATTTGGCCGGAAATTACACAACTTAACGCAAATGCGTTTCAAGGTTGTACTGGATTGACCACCGTGAATTTTGCGATAACTAATACACTAGCAACTATTCAAGGGTTTGCATTTATTAGTTGCGGAGAATTAACGGGAATTGCTATACCTAATAGCGTGACATTTATTGGTGCTAATGCATTTAATAATTGTGCTAAATTAGCATCAGTGAGTTTACCTAGTAGCAATAGTAGCTTCATCACTCTTTCTGATCAGGTGTTTAGGAGTTGCGCTAAATTAACGTCAATTACTATACCTGCTAGCGTTACAACTATTGGTAATTCCGTATTTCTGGATGCTGGATTGACATCTGTGACTATACCTAATAGCGTTACAAGTCTTGGCACTGGTGTATTTAAAAACACTGACTTACAGTCAATGACTATAGGTAGTGGCATTTCGGCTCTTCCTGCTAACACATTTCAAGATTGTACATCATTACAGTCTGTGACTATACCTAGCACAATCACAAGTATTGGTAATAGCGCTTTTAATGGTTGTAACAATGCAAGCTTTACATCCTTGACTATACATACTGTCATTACAAGTATTGGTGACAGTGCATTTAAAGGTTGTTCTGGATTACAGACCATCACGTTTACGGCAACAAGCACTTTGGCAAGTATTGGTCTTGAAGCATTTTTAAATTGCACAGCATTAACGTCTGTAGATATACCTAATAGCGTTACAAGTCTTGGCACTGCTGTATTTTCGGGTTGCACTTCATTAGACACTGTGGTTATTGGTAGTGGACTCAAGAGTATAGGTGCTACTACATTTAATGGTTGTACTAAACTGAGACGCACTACGATAGGTGACAATGTCGGCGCTAATTCTGGTACTATTGCTGCCGACGCATTTACAAGTGCTGGTTCTGGTCTAGCTTCCGGAACTGTTTTACAGGTAAAAATATCAGCTACACCACTAGCTGCTTTAAATCTTAGCTACGGCGTTGGTGTAGCATTTCGTGGTGCTACAAATGTAACCATTGTTGCCGAGTTCGTAATACCAGCATCAGCCTGTTTCCCTGGAAACACTCCAGTTCAAACCGACCAGGGAATTGTTAATATAAGTGATATTTGTCCTGATAAACATACCATTCGTGGTAACAAGATTGAGACTATTATACAAAATACTGGTATTGAAGATTTTCTCATCTTGATTAAAAAGGATACTTTGTATCCTAACGTTCCTTCTCAAGATACATACGTTACATTTGATCACAATATTTTTGTTAATAAACAAAATATTCGCGCAGGTGCTTTAGAAATAAATGCACAGGAGTCTGGTATTCCTGACTTAATGAATAGAGTTTGTCAGGTTCCATACAATGGTGAGGTATTATACAATGTTCTACTTAAAGACGAGAAACATGATTACATGTGTGTAAACAACTTAATCGTTGAAACTATGAACCCTAAGAATATCTTTGCAAAATATTACTGTTACTTACAAAATAAGAAACAGGGTGAGAAAAATAGTGAGTTGGAAGAAGCCTATGAAAAATACTTGTCTACGTCTCGTGCTCTCGTAAAGAAACACAAGAGAAGCAGACTTACTAAAAAATAAATTGAAAATGTTAATATAATTACTGCTATATGCAAATAATTATATTACCCCGTTACAATTAATCATGGGACGATATTACGGAGGAGATATTGAAGGAAAGTTCTGGTTTGGCGTTCAGAATAGTTGTGATATTAGTAATCTTGTTGATATTGAATACACTATAGGACATATATGGAAAGCATGTGGATGCTCGGCTCGAACAGACGACAAGTTTTGTGAAGATTGCTACGAAAACTACGAGGAACACGTTTTGGCTGTTAAAGAAGAATATGATGATTACGAGGAAGGTGACTTACTGTATGAAGAAGGTAACGACGTGTACTATAATTTATACAAGGATTGGCATTATGATGAATTAACTGAAACTCTGGAACAACTTAAGTCTAAGATACCAGAGAAGGTAATGAACGAGTTTGATAAACTAGAAGAAAATGAAAAAATAATAAGTGCTTTCTCGGGATATTTCGACAGCGTATTTGAAGAGTACAATAAACTTAATTCCGAGGATAATGATGCTAACTCTAATCAGTCAATAAATAATAGTGCACAGTTTATAGCTAGGTATGTTATCGGACTTCAGATAAAATATTGTCTAGAAAAAAACGATATGTGTGCAGTGATCTGTGAATGTTGAAACTTTGGATGTTTTGGTATAAATGAAATATTGTTACGAATAATGGTTTATAATGTATTTTTGTGTATAATGTTCAGTGTTGGTCAGTGTGGGGTATTTTTTCAGGTCAAAAATTTTGTTTCAAAGTTTCTGTATATTTCATTTTGGACAATTTTTTTATTAGAAATTTGTCCTTTTTGAATTATGAAGAACTTTTAAAAACAGAAAAAAATATTTTCTTATGCAGTGGACCTGAAAAAATGCCCCACACTGACGACACCATAAAATTGAATTTCCAAAATTTCATTCTCCGAAATTCAGAGTTTTCATTTTGGACATTTTTTTTTTCTGGAGGCTTTCTCGATTTTATTGACACTGACGATATATTAATGATTTTATTAATACAATTTGTATTGTAAGTATCGAGACATAATGGATATACAATGGGTGCAAATAACACCATTGTAAAATATTGTAAAAATCTCTAAAAAATAGGTGTCACTTGCAACAATTTAGGAATGGTTTTAACCCGTAATATGGTTGTGTATACACCCTCCAAAATAATATTATATTACGTATTCGAAAACCAATACTTAATGCTGATAATATGCAACATTAATTTATAATACTACAATGATAATTAGTGACAAATGCACCCTATCAACATTGCTTTTTAACTACTTAAAAATATTATATTTATTCATATAAATGCCGAAAGAATATTTTTGTGAAGTTTGTAACTATAGGACAAATAGAAAATCATCATATGAGAAACATATTGTAAGTGCAAAACATCATATCAAAACTGCTAATATGATAAAAGAAACACATATACAAGCAGATGAAGAAGTAGATACACAACAACTAACATGTCGTTATTGTAGTAGAGTTTTATCCTCTATCAGAGGGAAAACCAAACATGAAAATAGATGTAAATACAAACCAGAAGATATAAACAAGAATGTTGGTGACTATGATGATGTAAAAATATCTACGACTGAGAACTTAGATAATAAAGTAAATGATGTAATAAGTTCAGACCTTTTAAAAAATGTTGTAGAACAGAACGCACAACTTATTAAACTATTAACGGAGACAAAAACACCCACAACTATTAATAATACAACAAATAACAGTAACACAACAAACTACAATACATTAAACTCAACAAACAACTTTAATCTTCAGGTTTTTCTCAATGAAGACTGTAAAGATGCGATGAACTTGATGGATTTTGTTAATTCATTAAAGTATAAAATAGAAGACTTAGAAAACACTGGTAAGTCGGGCTACGTAGAAGGTATAAGTAAACTCATGCTTGATGGATTAAAAGGTATGGAAATTACACAAAGACCAATTCATTGTACAGATATAAAACGAGATTCGGTATATGTGAAAGACAATGATGAATGGCAACGAGATAATAATAAGGACAAATTAACAAACGCAATTAAATATGTAGCGAATAATAATCTAAAAGTGTTACCAAAGTGGACTGATAAAAATCCACAACATAAAGATTTTGCATCAGAAACCCATCGCACTTACATGAAAATTGTAAATGAAGCTTCTGGTGGAGGGACGGACGAAGAAGACGAGAAAAACATGAAGAAAATTATAAAAAAGGTAGCTGCCGAAACGGTGATTGATAAATAGACTATCGGTGTATAATATACATATTGTCATTTGAGAAATGTATATTATTTATTTGCGAGATCTCTTTTTGTGAGATTTCAAATATTATTAGTACTTAAAACATTTATGTGTATAATGTATACATGAATGATAATAAAATAGAATATGTGTATTGTATGTCAAATAAATCTTTTAGTAATGATCTTGTGAAAATTGGATGGACTACAAATAAACCAACACTACGAGCACAGCAATTATATACAACTGGAGTTCCAACTCCTTTCAAAATTGAGTTTATTATAAAAACTCCAGATGGACGAAGTCTAGAGTCGCGTTTGCATTCTTATTTCTCTCCTCAGAGAGAAAACAATTCGCGAGAGTTTTTTAATATAAATGTCCAGGAATTGAGACAGATTTTAACTGATGAGTTTAAACTTACGCTAAATGACCCTGAGCCTGAACCTGAATATGTATATCAACATTATCGTTATACACAACCATACAAGGGTTTTGAAAGGTGTAGTAAAAAAACATTTGAACATTTTAATGATTTAATGGAAACAAATAGTATTATTCAAGAGTTTAGAGACAGTGATTTAGAGTTAGATTTAAGTGCTAGATTTGAAAGGTTTCGATATAATCCAACATAAATTATTTATACTTCTTCCTTGGTCTCTTCTACGGTGACATTTTCAGTGGAGACTAGATTATCTTCTTCAGACTCCGCAACAGCAGGAGTGAGAACATCGGGGTCTATGTCATTGAATTGTTGACGTTCTGTAAGATAGGCAGAGTAGAAAACATGTTCCTTGGTATTTACAATAGAATATACTTCATGTAACTTAGAAGCAATAAATAATACGTTTGTCAAAAGAACAGTATATGTTTTGGTATCAAGAGTGTGTTGAAGAATGGGAACTGATGAAAGACCAGTGTTTGTGACAAACATAAACATAGCAACATATCCAGCATAACGATACTCGTGGTCAAGGCCGTGTAACTCATCTTGTTTTGATTTGTCAAGTTTAACAAGCGCTTCACCGACACTTTCATTGTCTTTTGGAAGTTCACGGTTCATCTCAAGATAATCAATCATCTTATTTTCGCGTCTAATCTCGACGTAATACAAAAACATAAATGCCAAAAATGTTACGATATTAATAGAACCTGCTGCATCATATAACTGACTTTTGCCGGCCAACATATTTTCGGTGGTCTGACAGACATCAACTCCACACTTTTGAGGGACAAACATAATTAAGAAGGCTGCCATGATAGAACGGTAAAACTCTAGGCAAAATCCAACGGCAATATCAAATTTTTGTGATGCATCACTCTGTCTCTGCTTCATTTCTGCTTAATTATGTAGTGTACGGATATTATTTTGCAAATAATTATACTTTCTTTACATATTATATATATTGGATCATCGTGTTATGTCTCCTATGAAAGAAGAGACAAGTGGTAGTAAGAAAACAAGAAGAAACATAAAAAAGAGAAAGGGAGGAATGCCCCCAAAGAAAACATTTTCAAAGAAAACAACAGCACAGAAGTACCTTAGTATATCAGAAAAGACTGCTGATACTTACCCTAACCTATCAAATGCATTTTATGATGGTTCGTTAGACAAAATGGAAGCCGCGACAGATCGAATAGATGACCAGTTATCAAGACCACACGGTGCGGAACGACATGCTATATCACCAATACCAGAAGAGAGAGAGATACGAACTATATCGCCAATACCATATAAACCACCTAAAGGTGGTAAAAAGAAAACAAAAAAGAGAAGAACTCGTTCAAAAAGACACTCAAAAAGAAAACGCAAACATCAACGAAAATAAAATAAATGTATATAGTATAATATCCCAATGCCACAAATGTCACTCACCGCAATGGCTAGAAGACGAAAAGCACAACAAAAAGCACAACAACGGGCAAAACAATTATATGCACAGCCACATCATGGTGGAAAAAAGACACGTAACTCTAGAAAGAACCACAAGAAAAATAAAAAGACAAGAAAGACCAGAAAAAATAAAAGAAAGAGTTCTCGTCGCCACCATTAAACCATGTAAAATAACTATGACTACATAGACATTTCGTATGATATTGTGTAAATATCACATGAAAATATTAAAAAATATGAGTTAGTTAGTTTTTTGAAATTACATGTTATAGAAAGGATAGTACTACACCTACAGTGTCCCACGGAATACGTGATAACAGATATTGTTTTGCAGTGACATATTTGAAAAGGATGTACTGTCTATACAATCTACGATATTTCTTGGTAGTAGATATAAACAAATTATAATAGAGTGGGTCAACTGGGAGTAGATTTTTGCGTGCATCTGTTATCCATTTGTTAGAATACATATACATACAACCTGCTGTTCGGTCATTGTCTCCAATATTAAATATAATGTCTGTTTTTCGCATTACATATAGTATTATCTTACGTATATTTTGAGCTAGCTGTTTCACACTAGCGCCTGTTTTCTCATATTTAAAAGTATATTTTTTTACATCTCTAACCCATCTAGTTTTTTGTTCTTTAAATCCGATGATATCATTGGACATAGTAACGTTAAAAGTATATCTACGTTTGCATCCAATGCGATCTATCATTTTGACGTGATTTGACCTACGCATGTTTATACATATTGTTTATTCATCAAAGATATTGAAAAATGTTTCAATTTATAAATAAAATATATTTGATTATAATTTACACGTATAAAGATTGGTTAGTTGCTATATATTTGAGAACCATTGTTGGAACTTTTGATAACATTTCTTTGAGAGCAATATCCCCGACGAACTCGCACGTGCGTTCTAACTCGCTGGCAATGTTTGTTATCTTAATTAAGGCCTTAACAAACTCGCCTGTTGAAATAATTTCATTGTTCTCTAGATCTTGAAGAACAAGTTTGCATTCTTCTTGTGATGATGCGTTACACCATTTCATAACGTAGTGTATAATATCGTATGTTAGTTCGTATTCGGTTCCTGTTGATATCTTATGTAGGTTTTCAAAATCCATATAATGTTCGGAATATCTTACTGCATCTTGAATACATACTTTCAGATGTTCGGGAATATCTGAAGGGGGCATTATTTGACGATTGTCTTCAGGAACCTTTATTCCTGTGAAACAGCTTGCCAATGCAATAAACTCTTCGGTATTTAATTGTCTGAAACTATCTGTCATGATGACTTCGGAAAATACCATACACGGAACTTCTCGTATGTTTGTAGCGTAGACGCCTTTCTTGGTTACAAGTTGATTTGTATTATCGGTAATATCTTGAATAAAGTTTTCTTCGTAAAACTTGTCAATGAGTATTTGTGTTGTTTGTTGAAGGAACTGTGATGTATTTACACTATCTCTTTCTAATGTCTCGATTAAAGTTTCGCGTTCTTTTAAACGAAACACTGTTGTCATATCTGTTTTTAAGTATCTGTGAGTATCTTCTATGTTTTTAATATCTCGTTCTAATTGTTTTCTTACTTTGTTCTTAGATGTGTTAAGTTTTTCTTTTAGTTCTCCATACGTTGTAATTATGTCTACTGGTGTTCGTATACTTTGCAAGGCAGTGTTAGTTCGCTGTAACTCATTTTTTTCGTGTTCAATGCGTTTATTATATTCAGACACTTGACTTGAAATCTCGTGTTGTATCATAGATTTATTACAAAACTCTAGACATTTTGTTTGACCCGTTGCTTCAGTTGATGACTGTAGACTAGATGCAATTAGATTAAATACAAGATTGTATGATACACGAAACTTGCTAACAAGTGTCTGTGGTTTACCATGCATCATCGTTCGGTAATTAGTTAAATCGATGTCGCGAAATAGATTTGTTAGGTGAATAACATTACCAACTGTGTCGATACCTCGCCTTCCTGCGCGTCCTGATGCTTGAACAAACTCATGTGAAAGTAACATACGACGCAAGTTCCCGTCAAATTTTTTTACATCTGTAAAGAGGACTGTCTTGATAGGCATATTTAAACCGACACTGAATGTCTCGGTTGCAAACAATAATTTGACATAACCTTTCTCAAACATCATTTCTACAATTTCTCGAATGATTGGCATAACTCCGCTGTGATGGATTGCAATCCCTTTTTCAAGTAGTTTTACCATTTCTACATACTCAGGTAAGGTAAGATATTCTTGGTAGTTAGGGATTTTTGAGCGGAGTAATTGTTCGCATTCTCTGGCTACTGTATAGGGAACTTTACTGTCATCTTCTAGAAGAGGAACAGAGACTTCCTTGGCTGCCTCTGCGATTTGTCTCTTGGATAAGATAAAACATACTGCTGGAAGCATCGAGTTTTCAAACATATATTTGCATACTTCGTTTAGAATAAAGGACCTTTTCACGAAAACTTTATTGTCGTTGATAATGCCGATTATTTTCTTTAACTCGTGATACTTTACTTCGTCAAACTTACCCTTTGCGTCTTGGATTACATGAGGGGTATTTAATTGGCGACGGATACGTTCTTGTTCGCTTTTATCACGAACACATTTAAATAACGCACTTGGAGCTGTAATAAATGAGTAATGTGTTAATGGAACGGGTCTGTATGATGAAGTAGCCAAATATACTTGTTTGTTGTCACTAGTGCTTGTTATATCATCTCCGCGGGTCTCAATCCACCGTGCAAACTTTGTTGGGTCGTCAAGTGTGGCGGATAACATTACCATTTGAATATGACGGGGGAGCATCAAAATAGTATTTTCCCAGACATGACCTCTATCTGCATCGTTTATCATATGAACTTCATCTTGGATAACACACGCAAGTTCATTATCAAAATCAATGTCAAACATAAGAAGAGGATTTACATTACCATGTTGTTCAGATAATTGAGTTTTTTTGTAGAGTGTGTTTTGTAATATTTCTGCAGTCATAATCAAGACATCTGCTTCAGGATTAATTTTTATATCTCCAGTTAAAAGTCCGATACTCAAATGAGGGAACTTTTGTGTGAACTCATAGTATTTTTGATTTGATAAGGCTTTAATTGGTGAGGTATAAATAACCTTTTTTTTTGGTTCTTGCGAAGTAAAGAAGTCGATTGCGAAAAGGGCTGGAAGAGTTTTACCTGAACCTGTGGGAACACAACTTAGAGTGTGATTACCTGTTACAATTGCTTCAATTGCAAACTTTTGAAACGCACTTAAAGGAAATGAAAACTTATCAAAATATTTTTTATATTCTGAGGTTCCTTCAGGTGTATAAGTTTCATTAGTTAGTTGAACTACCATAATAAATTATATAAACTACTTTTATATTCTGTATCAGATATGATTTCCGAACAGCAATAATCAATTTATTATAAAATTATATAGTATAGAATATAATGGATAAAATACCTCAACCAATGACGTCAAGTTTTTTATTAACTTCAGGATATTATACCAAAGTTAATTTTCAACAAATGATGACACAACTTAACAATATAGATGAAAATACTCCTTATATTACTGGTTTTAAATACATGCCATCGTTTCATGTTAATAATAAGGATATTCCTGAAGTAATTAGACCTGTAAAGATAACAGGAACACATTCATACCGAAATAATCTAGTAATTATATATTTTAACGATAAAGGAGAAAGGTTTGAAGTCGAAGAAGACCTTTGGAGTAATGATGCGAAATCTAAAGATGGAATATATATTTTGTCGCCAGAGTTACAGAAAAGATGGCAGGAGGAGTCGTTAATTATGAAGGGTGCTATTGACAATAAATCAAGTTTATCCAAACTTCCAAATGATATGATAAACACTATATTATCCCAGAACAATAAGTTATATGTAAATAAACAGAAAAATCCTTATATTAAACAAAAACAGAAAGATAGAAAACCGTTAGGAACACTTGATACGAATACTGTTAGTCGCGGTGGAAAGAAATCTAAAAAGTTACGACAAAAGCGTAAAACTAAAAAAAATAGGAGGATAAAAAAGACAAAAAAAAATAGACGAAGAACGCTTCGTTAAAAATATGTGTATTTATTAAATATACTTCTTGTGCTATTCAAACTTTATAGATACATTGCAATGAGTATAAAGATATATGTTTAGTTTTATCGTAGTATAAATAAATATAATGACCGATTTCCGTGAATATAATGAAACTTTTGAAAAGGGAATACTAGTAGATAAATATGAAATTATAGATAAACTTGGTTGTGGAGCCTTTTCTGAAATATATAATGCAAGAGATGTTCGTAGAGATGAACCTGTTATTATTAAGACTGAACCTGCTGATAGAGAAGTTGGATTATTGAAACACGAAGCGTCAATGTATATGCGTTTAAGAAATGTAAATGGAATGCTTCTATTAAAATGGTACGGTGTTGTTGATAATGTTCGATGTATGGTGCTTCCATATGGAGGAACTGCTCTAGATAAAGTTACAATTAATAATCATCTTGTATGTCTTGATATTTTTCGCCAGTGTATAACTGCATTAGAGAATATTCATAGAATGGGCATCATGCATAGAGATATTAAACCCGCAAATATATTAGTAGATAATGAAGGCGTATGTCGTTTAGTTGATTTTGGCCTTAGCACTAGTTTTGTTTGCGTATATGGAAGTCATATCGATAAACGAACTGACCAGACTATTATTGGTAGTCCATCATATATTTCTATGAATATACATAATGGCATCAATCCATCACGTAGAGATGATATAGAATCGCTGTGTTATGTATATCTCTTTCTTCTTAGAAAACGCATTCCTTGGATAGGTTGCTCTAATATAAATATGATTAAAAATATGAAGTCGCAAGCTAAAGATTATTTTTCACAAAATAGTGCAGTGGGAATTGGCATACTAGAGTGTATACGTAACGTAGGATTTTCAGACGAACCAGATTATTCTATGTATATCGAAACAATTAGCGAAGAAATTGACAGTTATCGATAAAAATATTATACGTTCTTGTAACATATATTGAACGTATGATATGTTAGCCAATAAATTGAAAGCCTTCTCTAGGTGCTGGCTAGTGGCAAAAAGATAATTATCGTAACTAACTAAGTTAAATAATATGATGTGCACTCCTATCACTAATCAGCTCCCTATTGTAACCAGCGAATACTATAGGTCACACTATGTAGACGTTGAGGAAGGATGGAACTTGAATGGAGAAGAGATTGACCAGTTTGAAGATGAAGTTTATGATTGTTTTCAGAGTATTATGAGATGGACCGAAGATGATGTTTTGGAGGAGTTTGATGAAGATGAACTAAAGAAGTTTTCCACCCTATTTGATGAATGCAAACAACTATACACGTTTGCATCAATCCCGCTTGTTGGAAGATATATTTCCAACCGTAATGTTAACATCTTGCAATGCGCATATGAGAGATTGGACGTTATTGCGATGAATTCCCAGCCGACCACCAAGATGGTGAAAGAGATACTTGCTAAGGTAGAGTAATTAATTTGATTTGTAACTTAACTAACTAACCCCTTTTTTAGTGAAGAAATATAACCAGACTATAAATTGAATAATATCTTTGCCATTCATATTTTGTATAGATTAACTTTAATATATTCTTTATTTAAAATGCCAGTTGCAACTAGAGCTATGCTTCGTAACAAACAAGAGATTGTATCTACGGATAATGATAGTAAATTATCGTTAATACATCCTGATTTCATGACTCCCCCACCGACACCATCTAATCTAGTTAGTTGTTCACCTCCCCCAGCGCCAAGAAAACGACGATATGTCGGTAAGAAACACCCTTCTATAGTAAAAATGCATAGAGAAGAGACACGTGCAAAAAAACTTATTTGTAAAATGAGACGTTCATATTCTAAGTTCGTTAACAAATTAATTGAAATAGAAAATGATATTAAACATCATGATATGAGAATGTTTTATACAATGTTTCCTAGAAATGAATTAGATGATATACATGAGAAAATGGACACATTTAATGCTGATATAAATGATTTTGTCAATATAACCGCAGATGATTTATATCAAGAAGATTATGATGATATATATTCCGATGAGGATTTGTTTTAGTTTAATCTTTTATACCTTGTAATGCAATAAATAACGTTTTTTATCCGGCAGTTGTTATTTTTTACCATAATATTCTGGTAAAACACCATGTGTGTATCCTCCGGCATTTTTACTACATTCTTTTATTTTTTGTTCCGCTTCTTCGTTCTTAGAATGTGGTTCTTGTTTTAACAAGTCTAATAAATAATAATAAATAGGCGATGATGGTTTTTTATCAAAATATCCTATTTTACCACCTTGTTTTAAATATAATAAATGGGTGCACCATTCGTCCAAGCCATCAAAAATATGTGTGACATATAAAATAGTAGCGTTATTTTCTATACTTTCTTTTTTCAAATATTTCATAAACCGGTCTTTAATAATAATATCCAAGTTGACAGTAATTTCATCGAGTAAACATATTTGAAAAGGTTTTATTAGACCCAAATACAATTGAACACGCTTTCTCTGACCTTCGCTGACTTCATTTAACTTCCATTCGGGATTAATACTCAATATTTCGAGTAATTCCTTATTTCTTTCTGGATATTGTTCCTTTAATTTTACCATCATTTCTTTTACGGATAAAGCCGATTGCAAAGGCATATTGTAGCCGGAATAGGCAACTGTTCGTGTTCCCCATTCATTATTTAAAAAGGATATATAATTATTTAAAATAGTATCTCGAAAAGGGTCCTTGTTTAATACTTGTATACTTTTATATGGAGAGATTGTTTTACCAGCCAACATTTTTAAAAGGGTTGATTTACCACAACCATTTAATCCTACGACCAAATAACAACCTCCTTTTTCAAAAGATAATGATAGATCTTTAAAAATTTCTTTTTTCTCATAAGAAAAATCCAAACTGTTTACTTGTATTGAATAATCCATAAATAAATAGACATATTGTCTTTAATTTTATTTTGTTTAAATTATGTATACATCATTAGTCTAGGTAGATTTTATATGAATATGTTTGTAACTTGTCGTATAACACAAAGTGTTTTTTAGTATCACTAATTCTTTTTTTCCCTGTCTTCTGTCAGTGGGGGGTGCGGGGGGCTTGCCCCCTGCGTGTAACCGATTTCTGGTTTTGTGGTCGAAATCCGGTTTGCGTTAAAAAGGGTGTAAAATGGTGTGCGTGAGG
>Ga0233435_1000154_pt1 | contig 94059 bp, 93 predicted proteins | sample SI_122_August201_3_FD_182735 | JGI IMG/M metagenome (GOLD analysis project Ga0233435, IMG submission 182735) | Seawater microbial communities from Saanich Inlet, British Columbia, Canada - SI_122_August2016_135_MG | ecosystem: Environmental > Aquatic > Marine > Inlet | place: Canada: British...
TAGCGCACAATCTTATTATTAAGGGTTTTAGCCGGGATCTTAGTGACCGGATTGCTGGCCATATAACCTTCACCTACCGCGTATTTGAACATTGACGATAAGGTAGACCGATAACGATTAAGTGTTGCAGGAGAGGGATTGCGATCTAAAACCTGTGTTTTACCTAAGCCATCGCCGCGGACACACGGCTCTTCAGCTAACGCATTGAGCTGCTCTCTGACCAGTGAGGTCGTAATATCGACTAATTTATAATGACCGATGCGATTAACCCACCAGTTCGCCTTTGAGAGCTGATTAGGGTCTTTACCGGTCCATTTAACAACATATTCATCGACTAATTGGCTTAATGTCAGCCCAGACCCTTTAAGGCCTAACGATTCCATCAACTCGACATCGGCATCAATACGCTTGGCCCAGGTCTTGGCATCGGTTCGACGTGTGAATGTTTTTATCTTGAGGTTTTTACCGTTTTTCTTAACGTGCGCTTTATACTTGAAACCGGAACGGGTTTTGATCTTTGCAATGGTAATTGCCATAGTGTTCACCAACTATTAAAATTGAATAAACTGACCAGGTAACCGATATGGTAACCGGAGGTCAGAACAATAGTTGAGTTACCGATGAAATTGATTAATAATCCTTATTAATCAAGGAGTTCTTGGTGGCGATAGGTGGGATCGAACCACCGACCTCAGGGTTATGAATCCTGCGCTCTAACCGGACTGAGCTACATCGCCATTAATTAGATTTACTGAGCCGCAAATTATAATTTGCCTGTGGGTTATTGTCAAACATTGAACCTAAAATGCACCACATCACCATCGGCAACAACATAGTCTTTGCCTTCTAAACGCCATTTACCCACATCTTTAGCGCCTTGCTCACCCTGTTGTTCGATAAAATCTTGATAAGAGACGACTTCTGCGCGAATAAACCCTTTTTCAAAATCGGTATGGATAACCCCCGCAGCCTGTGGTGCTAACGCCCCAACGGGAATAGTCCAAGCACGCACTTCTTGAACGCCAGCAGTGAAATAGGTGTATAGATTTAATAACTTGTAGCCTGCTTTAACTACTCGGTTTAAACCAGGTTCCTCTAACCCTAAATCATCCATAAATTCTTGTTTCTCATCCGCATCCAATTGCGCAATTTCAGCTTCCAGCGCCGCACAAACCGGAACCACAATCGCATTTTCCTCTTCAGCCAAGGCACGAACCTTATCTAACAGAGGGTTATTTTCAAAACCATCTTCTTGCACATTGGCAATATACATCGTCGGTTTAACGGTGAGTAACTGAAAATCGCGGAGCATTAACTTTTGATCGTCAGTTAAATTCATAGTGCGAACGCTTTCACCATTGTCTAAATGTGCAAAAACCAGTTCTAGGAATTCTTTTTTAGCTTTTTCTTCTTTGTTGCCAGACTTTGATGCTTTCGCAGCACGGACAATGGCTTTCTCAATACTGGCCATATCGGCTAAGGCTAATTCGGTATTAATCACTTCAATATCGGATATTGGGTCTATTTTACCGGCCACATGAACGACATTGTCATCTTCAAAACAACGTACCACATGCGCAATTGCATCGGTTTCTCTAATATTACCTAAGAACTTATTGCCTAGCCCCTCACCTTTTGAAGCCCCTTCAACTAAACCAGCGATATCTACAAATTCAATGGTCGTAGGAATAACCTTTTGTGGCTTCACAATTTCAGACAATTTATCTAAGCGTACATCTGGAACCGTTACCACACCCACATTGGGGTCGATAGTACAAAAGGGGTAGTTCTCAGCAGCAATAACTGCTTCGGTTAGGGCATTAAACAACGTTGATTTACCTACATTTGGCAAACCGACAATTCCGCAATAGAGCGCCATAAAATCCTCTTAACAATGAGATGCTTAAATAAAAAATGAATTAGAAATCGCAGCTAGAAATTGACTACAGACGGCCGCTAGTGAGACTAACAATAATTGCCCGCTATTATAAGCGAAATTATGTCCCGTAAAAAATTAAATAGTCTTGTTACCTTAATTCAATACTTTCAAATTAACCCGTAATTGTCTGAAAGAATCATCCGCTAACGAATCATAGCCAATAACAATGGCTTGCCACTGCTGATTTTCATTTAACGCATGAATAATTACCAATCGAGTGGTTATCACCGTTGAAGGCAAAATGGTTATTGGCGTTAATTCCTGCTCCCCCTGCCCATAGCTCCAGCCTTGCACACCGCTATATTTTAATTGTGCCCATTGCTGTGGTTTAAAAATGTAAAATTGGCGAGACAAACTCACCAAAACCATCATAAAAACCAAACTCTTAACTATCAACGCTACCCCGGTAAAAAAACAGGCGACAAGTGCTAAAACATGGACCACAATACCCACGTAAAACACCCCCCGTGACGGGTAAAATTTAACCAGAAATGAATAATGGTCTGACTGATGTACTGGCATTAAAAATCTATACAGCGACCGTTTTTTTCCCAATCGCCAAAGCGAGTAGGGTCAGTTGTCTTTTTACTTTCACTGTTATCCCTTTCTTCCTCTCGGGTTACCGGTTGTTGCTTTGCGCTTTGGGGTTGCTTGGTTTTTGGCGATTGCTTTGTATTGTCTGACATGGCTCACTAATCCTCACTACAATTGGAGAGTTCACTATACAATATAGGTTTAATAGTCCCCTCTTTAAAGCGTAGGTAATAAAAAATGCACGACCATTCAACCCCTTTTCTTTCTGCTTTAGGCTTTAATCGCTCAGACTCAGCAACTTCTAGCATAACCCCTGCCGTGTATTGCCTCGATCACCTTGCTGTGCTAACGCTATCAGGCCAAGATGCGAGTACATTATTACAAGGGCAAAGTACCTGTAACGTTTCCGATGCCTCTGAAAAATTATCTTTACTGGGGTCTTTTTGTTCAGTTAAAGGCCGTGTCATCAGTACTTTTTTATTACTCAAACAGCGTGATGAATTTCAATTAATTTTACCGGCTGATTTAGCTGAAAGCATCAGCAAACGTCTTAAAATGTATGTGCTACGTGCCGATGTAAAAATCCAAATCAGCCCAGAAAAAATCGGCTTATTTGGCTTTGCGGATAATAGAGTCACACCCTATCTACCGGCTAACGATTACCAAACAATGAGCTTTAACAACAATGCCGCGATCGTTAAACTACCCAGCACTACAGCACCGCGGTTTATTTTTATCGGTTCACTTGACAGTGCACAGGCATTATTTGAACAAATGGGCACCACAGACCGTGACTTTTGCCCAGCCCTTGCCTGGGAATTTTTAGATACCCTCGCAGGATTACCTAGTATGACCTCCGCAACCAGTGAAAGCTGGATACCGCAATCTATTAACCTAGATACATTAGGGGCAATCAGTTTTAAAAAAGGCTGTTATACCGGACAAGAAATTATTGCCCGCACTCATTATAAGGGCAAAACTAAAGCCTCCATGCATCATGTCACCCTAACTAGCAATGCCGCTATAACCCCCGGGTTAAAATTATTTAGTTTAGATTCTGACAGTAACCAAAGTATTGGCGAGGTGGTTAACGCCTTACAAACTGAATCTACTTGGCAACTGTTGGTGTCTGTTAAAAACAAACAAATAAATGCTGAAGATATCTTTATTGAAGGTCATGAATCAGATTTTATTTCGTGGCTATAGTACTTACTTCGACCCACCTTACCCGTGTGTCTCTAAATAGCGCTGTAGGCCTTTAAAGATCAATTCTGGGTCCAGAATACAAGGCCGATTAATCGCTTGTTTTAGCTGCGATGCATCGCCACCGGTTAAAACCAGTTGAAATGATTCTGCTTCTGTCTGCTCCAGATCGTTAACGACCTTTTCTACTAATCCCGCCGCCGCCAACACCGAACCGTTAGCTATGGCCGGTTCGGTGGCATTAGCCAAGGCCGGCTTAAAAGATACATTACTCTTTGATAACGCAAAGGTATTTTGCGCAAGACTGTGCTGCATTAAAGTTAGGCCCGGAATAATCAAACCCCCTAAGTGTTGTCCTTGTTGATTCAGCGCATCTACGGTTATAGCCGTACCACAATCCACTACTATGACCGGTTTTGAATACTGGACCCAACTGGCAATAAGGACTAACCAACGATCCACTCCGAGCCTTTCAGGTTGCAGGTAACTGTTAGTTACACCGTGGCTGGCTTTTTCGGTAACCGCGCTTAAACAGCGCACCTGCGGCCAAAGGCTCTCACAGACGCTAATAATTTCTTTTGTCATTTGGGTGTCGGTGACATTTGCAATAACAACCACCTCAACCGGCTCTAACTGACGCCACAACAGCGTTAGTTCAGCTAAGCAATTCTCTGATCGGTTAAGGCGTTGTAATGGCGTTTTCCCTAACTGTTGACCCATTAGCCATTTAAGTTGACTATTACCAACATCAATCAGTAATGTATTCATGCGATATCGACACTGACTTCACCGGAGTTATAAGCCTGTGTTTCACCATTAACTAGGGTCAGTAAAAGATGACCACTGTCATTAATACCCGAAATCGTACCGCTAATAATATTATTCCCTAACTGTAACTTAGCTGTTTGCCCTACGAGACAATCATAACGACGCCACTCATTAATTACAGCCCCTATACCCTCTTGCTCAAAGGCAGCCATAAACGGAAGAAGTTCATTAATAAGTTCGGCAATGAGTTTATTTCTGGGCACATTTTTATGCCCTAAAATACGGTGTAAGTCGACCCACTCTTGGTCAATAGCCGTTCCCTCATCGTCTGATAACACTCTATTTAAACCCAATCCAACAACCACCGAACAAGGCCCTTCCATATCGCCTGATAATTCAACAAGAATTCCACCCAGTTTTTTACCTTGCCAAAAAATATCATTCGGCCATTTCAGACCAACTTCAATACCGGTAAGCGCTCTAATCACACGAACCAGACAAACACCTACACCCAGACTTAATCCTGCCAGTGCCGAAACGCCACAAAAATATTGCCATGATAACGACAAATAAACGTTTTGGCCAAAAGGTGAGACCCATTGCTTACCCCGACGACCACGACCAGCACTTTGAAATTCAGCGACACATATCTGGCTATATACCGACTGCATCTGTCCATGGGTTAATAAATAATTATTGGTAGAATCAACAATATCTAAACAATTAAGAACAGAAATTTGGCTGACAACACCGGCCCTTAAATGCGCTCTGATTACTCTTTCATCCAGCAACTCAATCGGCTGAACAAGACGATATCCCTTCCCCGAAACAGCGAAGTACTTAAGCCCTAAATCATCTAAAATATTGATCTGTTTACAAATAGCCGAACGGCTAATCCCTAAGGTTTCCGACAACTCAGAACCCGAGTGAAACTGACCGTCGGAAAGGGCGACAAGGATTGTGCGTTGCGTTGTTGTGAGCGCCACTGCTTATTAAAATTACTATCGCAATAAAAACGGTTTAAAACGGAATATCGTCATCAAAATCATCAGGCCCTGGCGTCATTGGACTTGGCGCTTGCGGTGTTGCAGGCGCAGCAGGCGCCGCAGTTTGAGAACCGTCAGAATAATTTGAGGTGCCGCCACTGCGACCGCCTAACATTTGCATTTGTTCGGCAATAATATCCGTTGAATACCGGTCTTGGCCGTCTTTACCTTGGTACTTCTGTGTTTGTATGCGGCCTTCAATATAAACCTGACTACCCTTTCTTAAATATTGTTCAACAACTTCCGCTGTACGATTAAAGAAAACCACCCGATGCCATTCAGTATGGTCTTTACGTTCTTGGGTTTGACGATCAGTCCAACGCCGCGTAGTTGCCAAACTTATTCTTACTATTTTTGTGCCATTAGGACTCGTACGAACATCAGGATCTTGTCCTAAATTACCAATTAAAGTAACTTTATTCAGCATGGTTTTCTCCAAAAGTTAAGGTTCATTATTTATCATTCTACTTAATCAGCATGATAACAAATCATACCGACTGATTGCTGTTTAAAAAATCTTGTAGTGCATTACGATCCAGCGTGGCATTGTTAACTTTCAAATAAGCCACCTTATCTTGGCAATAGACACGAGCCTCCGCAACGCCTGTCACGGTTACCAAGCCTTCTGTTAGCTCAGTTTGTTCTAATGACGGGACACCTTCTAATGAAACGATTAAATTAGCCAAATAGCGAGGCGTGCGCATTTTTATCGCCACCACCAACCAAAGTGCCGTTGCTACAAGACAAACTATAAAAACCGATACAACGCCCCATTGACCAAAACACCAACCCCCTAAGGTACCCCCTAAAAAAGCCCCTAAAAACTGCGATGTTGAATAAACACCCATCGCCGTACCTTTCATATCGCCCGGGGCCGTTTTGGATATCAACGAAGGCAGTGTTGCTTCCAGTAAATTAAAGCCACAAAAGAACAACCCTAAAAAAACAATGATGCCCGTTAGGTTCTCATAAAAAAAAACAAAGCCAATAAAAGCTACAAACAAAGCAATAATCGCCCCTAAAAATACCGGTTTTATTTTATGCTTTTTCTCAGCAAGAATAACAAACGGTATCACAATAGCCATGGACCCCAGCAAGACCGGCAAATAAACCTGCCAGTGCAGACTTTGCGCCAGACCGGTTGCTCGAAGTTGTAAAGGAATAATAATAAAACTCGCCATCAGGACGAGATGTAAAATAAAAATACCAAAATCAAGGCGTAATAAATCACAGTTTAACAAGACGTCTTTAAACTGGCTGGGGACAGACTCGGCATCAGGATGAACTTTTGATTCCAACGGATTAGGAACCACATATAACACCAGCAACAAGGCTATAACCGCCAAAATAGCCGTGACCCAAAAAATTGATTGTATCCCCGCAAAATCAGCAAGAATGGGTCCTGCGACCATTGCAACGGCAAAAGACAAACCAATACTCGCACCGATCATTGCCATTGTTTTCGTTCGGTGAACCTCTTGAGTTAAATCAGCGGCTAACGCCATAACAACCGCGGCAATAGCACCACAGCCCTGTAGAGCCCGCCCTAAGAGCACACCGTAAATAGTCGTTGATAGTGCAGCGACAACACTGCCGGCAATAAACAGCACTAAGCCTATGATGATCATCTTTTTACGTCCGAACCGGTCTGACAATAAACCAAAAGGAATCTGGAACAATGCTTGTGTTAACCCATAAATACTCATAGCCAGTCCGATTAATAGCGGCGTAGAGCCCTCAAAGGAATCTGAAAACAAGGCTAATACCGGTAAAATCATAAACAAGCCAAACATTCGTAACGCATAAATAGATGCTAACGAAATACTGGCACGTCGCTCAAACGGTGTTAGTGGACTACTAATATCCTGAATTCCTGCCAAAACCAAAATCCCCTTTGCCTAGATAATACAAAAACACGTATATTATCAGGTTATCTTACTTGTCGGAATTATAGAATGGATACAATTCGTATTCGTGGTGCGAGAACACATAATCTTAAAAACATTGATTTAGACTTGCCACGAGATTCTTTAATCGTGATCACCGGCATTTCAGGGTCAGGAAAGTCTTCATTAGCCTTCGATACACTCTATGCGGAAGGTCAGCGGCGTTATGTCGAGTCGTTGTCTGCTTATGCGCGTCAGTTTCTTTCGTTAATGGAAAAACCCGATGTTGACCATATTGAGGGACTGTCACCGGCTATTTCAATTGAACAAAAATCCACCTCGCATAACCCACGCTCAACAGTAGGAACCATTACCGAAATTTATGATTATTTGCGGTTACTGTATGCCCGTGCGGGAACGCCCCAATGTCCGGAGCATGGCACCTCACTGGAGGCACAAACCATCAGCCAAATGGTCGACAAAGTACTGAGCCATAAAGACGGGCAACGGTGGATGTTATTAGCTCCCGTTGTCAATGAACGCAAAGGCGAACATATACAATTATTTAATGACCTCAAGTCACAAGGGTTTATTCGAGCCCGTATCAATAACGAAATTCATGATTTAGACGAACTCCCTGTACTCGATAGTAATAAAAAACATACCATTGAAGTTATTGTTGACCGATTTAAAATCAGAGAGGATATCGCCCTGCGATTGGCAGAATCATTTGAAACAGCCTTGCGTATTGCCGATGGAACAGCTATTGCCGCCGCCATGGACGACCCGACCACTGAACTGTTATTTTCTGAACACTACGCCTGTCGAGTCTGTGGCTATAGTCTTGCTGAATTAGAACCACGAATTTTTTCCTTTAATAATCCCAAAGGAGCTTGCTCTCACTGTGATGGCTTGGGAGTTAAACAATACTTTGATCCTGGTCTTGTTATTCACAGCCCAGAATTGACTTTGGCCGGCGGTGCAATAAGAGGCTGGGACCGGCGCAATGGTTATTATTTCCAGTTAATTTCCTCACTGGCAGAACATTATCAATTTGATACCGATGTTCCTTTTAATACGCTCAGTAAAGAACATCAAGACATACTCTTATTTGGTAGCGGCCGTGAAGCAATAGACTTTCACTTTATTACCGCCCGGGGAACGATTAAACGCAAACGCCATTCATTTGAAGGCGTCATTGCCAATATGGAACGGCGTTATCTGGAAACGGATTCCTCCACCGTTCGCGACGACCTTGCTAAATACTTAACCAATAAGCCTTGTCCAAGTTGCGAGGGTTCTCGCCTTAACGAAGCGGCTAGGCATGTCTTTATAGATAATCATCCTTTACCCGATTTAACAGCCCTCCCCATTCAGAAGCTATTAACGTTCTTCCAAACCCTTAACCTTTCCGGCAAAAAAGGTAAGGTGGCGGAAAAAATTGTTCACGAAATACAAGAGCGATTGCAATTTCTGGTTAACGTCGGTTTAAATTATCTGTCCTTAAACCGCAGTGCCGATACGTTATCGGGAGGAGAAGCTCAACGGATACGCTTAGCCAGCCAAATTGGCGCCGGCTTAGTGGGTGTCATGTATGTTCTTGACGAACCCTCAATAGGACTCCACCAACGTGACAATCAACGGTTACTCAACACCTTGATTCATCTGCGTGATATGGGTAACACCGTGATTGTCGTTGAGCATGATGAAGATGCCATTAGAGCGGCCCAACACATTATTGATATTGGCCCTGCAGCGGGTATCCATGGCGGCGAAATTGTGGCACAAGGCACGCCTAAAGCCATTATGAAAAACCCCGCATCACTGACTGGAATGTATTTATCGGGCAAACAAAAAATAGTCATCCCTAAAAAGCTTCATTGGCCAACACCAGACCAACAAATTACCATTGAAAACGCTCACGGTAATAATTTAAAAAATATCACCATTTCTTTCCCACTCGGTTTATTCACCTGTATTACCGGTGTTTCTGGATCGGGAAAATCCACCTTGATTAATGACACTCTCTACCGGCATGTTGCACGCACGCTCAATAATGCCAGCGCTCTTCCAGCGCCCTGTGATCAAGTTCTTGGCCTGAAATTAATTGATAAGGTCGTTGATGTTAACCAAAGCCCCATTGGCCGTACACCGCGCTCAAATCCTGCCACTTATACCGGTTTATTCACCCCAATCCGTGAATTGTTTGCAGCAACCCCAGAAGCCCGCTCCCGTGGTTATTCACCCGGTCGATTTAGCTTTAATGTTAAAGGTGGCCGTTGTGAGGCTTGTAAAGGCGATGGCGTTATCAAAGTTGAAATGCATTTCTTACCCGATGTTTATGTGCACTGCGATATTTGCCAAGGAAAAAGATACAATCGAGAAACACTAGAGGTTCGCTATAAAGGTAAAACGATTAGCGAAGTGCTTAATATGACTGTCGAAGATGCATTAGATTTTTTTCGCGCAATCCCCGTCATCAACAGAAAATTACAAACTCTCATTGAAGTCGGTTTAAGCTATCTGACTCTAGGACAAAAAGCGGTAACCTTAAGTGGCGGTGAGGCTCAACGGATCAAATTAGCTAAAGAACTTTCTAAACGAGATACCGGACAAACCCTTTATATTCTGGATGAGCCGACGACCGGGCTCCATTTTCATGATATCAAACAACTACTGAATGTTTTACATACCTTAAGAGACCATGGCAATACCATCATTGTCATTGAACATAATCTTGATGTGATAAAAACTGCCGATTGGATTATCGACTTAGGTCCTGAAGGCGGCGATGGTGGTGGCCTTATTATTGCTGAAGGCACACCCCATGATGTAAGCCGGGTAGAACAATCCCATACTGGATTGTTCTTAAAGAAATACTTTAAAAACTAAGCTGATTTAACAGTTTCGACTATTTTATCAAAATCTTTAACGCGTTCTTTACCGGCAGTGACCATGTCCATACCGATGCTAATCAAGAGCACTCCAAGACCGGGTGTTTTGTAAACTAACCAACCTAATAAGCCCGCTAAAGCAACACCCATTGCGGCACTGATCATCTCATTGATACCGAGAACGCCCAATAACTTCATGAATAGAACCGCAAAATCAAGCGGTAAAATAAGCAGTGCACTAAAATAAACTAACACTACAAAAGTAAAAACAACAAAAATTACAAATTGCAGTAGTCTAACTAGAGCAACATTAATATTCTTCATAACAATGAATCCCAAAAAGAAATTTTCTTAAATCAATTAACAATCGACACAAAACAAAATGTTTCATTTCATTAATTATACTACAGCGACGTTGAACTGGCTGACTTTTTATTCCTCGGTTAATATTGGTGGTTCTTCTTGTTTTAGGAAAAAAGGATGAATCACTAGACCGGCAATAAAGCCCCCCAAATGGGTCCACCAAGCCACTGTTGAATAGGTTGCCTCCTGAGTCACCAAACCAATAGTAGCTTCATGAATTTGATACATGACCCAAAGCCCTAAGAAACCCACAGCCGGCACCTCAAAGAAAATCGGTAAAAAGAACAAAGGCAGCCATAATTTAATCCGTGCATAGGGATACAACAAAAAGAAGGCGCCTAATACCCCAGCGATTGCACCCGAAGCACCCACCATGGGCAAAGTTGCAGATGAATTAAAATAATATTGTAGAAAAGCTGCAAACAACCCACATAACACATAAAACAGAGAAAACCGCATTCGCCCCATCCGCTCTTCAATGTTACCGGCGAAAATCCATAAAAACACTAAATTAATCAACAAGTGCAAGATATCTCCGTGTAAAAACATACTGGAAAAAAAAGAGAAATAACTGTCGTCTGGAAAGCCTGTTTTGATGGCCCACTCAGGAAAACTGTAACGTGCCGCAACCATGCCATAGATGTAGAGCACATAATTATTAACTTCAACAGGAAGAATAAACAAAGTACTAAATATTGCTGTATTAATGAATATAAGAGCCCAGGTTATATAAGGACGCGTCGTTAATGGGATGGTATTTCTAACCGGAATCATCTTTTTATTACCTTCTTGGCGGGACTTTAGAAACTTGGCGGAAATTCATAATAATATCAAATACCCCTAACATAGCGAGTCCTGTAAACATATGCTGCGGATAAATCATAAGTAATAAGTAGACAGGAACTAAAAAGCCATGACTATAGCCCTTCTTAGCAATATTAAAGTGAAAAATGGCTAATCCCTGAAAAGCATACATCATGGTCAAAATTACTAACAGGTCATAAATCAATAACTCACTGATCATATATCCAATCGACAATATAACTATCGCAGCCATAAAGACCGACCGAGGGATGGATAAGTTATAAAACTCGCTCTGAAACCCTCCCGGGTTGTATTGGTAAGATTGTAAATAACGTGCGAGTAACAGCGCCATCATAGACGTCAACCCTAACATAACCGCCACTAAGCCATTTATTATGTAAAGACTCCCATCCTCTTCAAAACCCTCAATAGTTGCACCTTGAATACTATGTGTCGCTAATTCCAGCCATTGTCCCCACCATGAAACTGCATCGCCGGTAAAAAGTTGAATACTCATGGCTAACAAGACACAGCACGTCGTAATCACGACTAATGAATCACCCTGTGAAGCTAAACGATACAATGCCCGAGCACTCAACCAAACCGGTATATACAAAAACAGAGCAATCGGTACTTCCATTCCCGGCCGTGGAATAATAAAGGATTGCACAATCATAATAATGATTGCTGAAAAAACAAAAACCAACAACCCTTCCTGTGGGTTCTTTCTGAGTGTTACTAACGCACCCACAGCAGCACTAATCACACCAAAAGGTACAAAGAAAATAGAAACAGCACCGAATACCGTCATAACTAGAATAGCCTGATGCCGGTTATTCACTACATATTGGATTAAAAATCTCATCAAATAAAATCCTAAAATTAAATTGTTATGCTAATTAAGTGACCACGTATTGAAAAGGTAATTCAACTAAAGCTAAATTATCCTAAACCATCATTAAACACCTGTATTATCATTAATTCATACCTCTAATCTATGGTCAATATGAGAAACTGCGAGTACATAATACTTTTTCACAACTGTTATGAAATTTAAACAAATTGCAGGGGGTCTTTTAGACCGACGTTATTTTCTTAAGAAAAGTCTGGTCTTCTCTGTCGCTGCAAGCATACCCGCCTATTTAACTGCACAGACACCCCTTGAACTCGAACGCACACAATGGATGTCTGAACCCGGACTAGGCTTTTCTAATTACGGTCAACCATCCCCTTTTGAGAAAAAAACCATTCGGTGGACAATGGCTAACAGCCATACCCCCGGAAATGGCGTCTCATGGACCCCTTTACAGGACCTTGAAGGTATCATAACACCTTCAGGACTTCACTTTGAACGCCACCATAACGGTGTTCCCCAAATAGACCCTGCAGCGCATCGCTTGACGATCCATGGCTTAGTCACTCACCCTCTTGAATTTTCAATTGAAAACCTATTGCAATACCCTAAAATATCAAGAATTTGTTTTATCGAATGCGGCGGCAATAGCAATGCGGGGTGGCATAAAAACCCTATCCAAACCCCGGTGGGTAATTTTCATGGCATGGTTTCATGCAGTGAATGGACCGGCATACCCTTAAAACTATTATTAAATGAAGCGCAATTACAACCTCAAGCAAAATGGCTTATTGCTGAAGGAGGAGATGCCAGCCTAATGAACGTTAGTTTACCCATTGAAAAAGCAATCAATGATTGTTTTGTTGCCTTGTACCAAAATGGCGAAAGAATTCGCCCTGAAAATGGCTACCCATTACGGTTAATCGTTCCAGGTTGGGAGGGTGTGGTTAATGTCAAATGGTTACAACGTCTTCATATTGCCAGCCAACCCAGCATGTCTCGCAATGAAACCGCAAAATATACGGAGTTATTACCAAGTGGAAAAGCACAACAATTTTCATTTTTTATGTCCGCAAAATCTATTATTACCAACCCAAGCTTTGGTCATCAATTAAATCGTTTTGGGCTCTATCAGATATCAGGTTTAGCATGGTCAGGTCGTGGCAAAATTACTCGCGTTGAAGTGTCAGCCGATCAGGGTCAGACCTGGTTAGATGCTGAGCTGCAAGACCCTATATTATCCATGTGTTTTACTCGCTTTAGAATACCTTTAGAATGGCATGGTCAAGCCATTGTGTTAAGTAGTCGTGCAACAGATGAAACAGGATACGTTCAGCCGACACGAACTGAACTAATCGCCCAACGTGGCCGACATGGTTATTTCCATTACAATGCCATTGTTAACTGGGCCCTTTCAGCACAAGGCCAAATCAGCCATGTCTATAATTAAATATGGCTTAATTGTTTTTTTAAGTTGGATGAATCCATCGCACGCTGGCGATGCTCTCAGTCCCATGTTAGGAAACCCCCTCTCAGAGGCAACTATACAACAGCGTAACTTCACTGTCTTTCAGAATGGCCAGGGCTTACCTGTCGGACAAGGCGGCGTCACTGCAGGAAAAAAAATTTACACTTCTCGTTGTCTGAGTTGCCACGGATTTGAAGGGTCAGGTAATAGCGCTGAAGAACTTGCCGGTGCCCTACACCGTTTAACCGATAACCCACCCGATAAAACTATTGGTACTTACTGGCCCTATGCCACAACCCTTTTTGATTTTATCCGTCGCGCCATGCCCATGGATTCTCCCGGCAGTCTGTCAACACAAGAAATTTATGATGTAACCGCTTATTTATTATTTTTAAATAAAATTATCGACCACAACCAAACAATCGACAATAAATCACTCGCCAACATAAAAATGCCGAATAGAAATGGGTTTATTAATCATTATAAAAACAACAACTAATCCCCTACCTTTTTGAAGATATATTATAAAATATAAAAAAGGTTAAAGCATTATAGGATTAAGTACTAGAAATGATTAAGGCTATCAGCGTTTTGATAGCCTTAATAAAAATGGCGTCCCCAGGGGGGTTCGAACCCCCGTTACCGCCGTGAAAGGGCGGTGTCCTAGGCCTCTAGACGATGGGGACTAAGACTGTTACTACAATGAACCAAATTTGGTGGAGCCAGGCGGGATCGAACCGCCGACCTCAACACTGCCAGTGTTGCGCTCTCCCAATTGAGCTATGGCCCCTGCAGGAAAAAAAGTATTATACAATTTTTTATAAACTTGTCCAGAGCTATATAAAACTTTTTAATTAAACCGCTCAAATTTTCTTAAACATATAGTTCCTGAAACATCTTTTCAGAAACAATATCCAAGTTCGATTCAACACGATCAAGATAAACATGCCCCATAAGATGATCAAATTCGTGTTGAAAAACACGCGCAATAAAACCGCTAAGATGGACGTGTAACCGCAAGCCGTTTATATCTTGATAGTCCACTTGTATTTCCGTGTATCGCGGCACTAACGCTCTTATTCCTGGAATACTCAAACAGCCTTCCCAGTCTTTTTCACAGTGCTCATTTGTTGCCGTAAAACTCGGATTAATCATCACAATGGAATCCATCTGTGGTGCCAAAGGATATCGATCAGTGGGCCGTGAACCAATGATGATAATCTGATATGACTCACCAATCTGCGGTGCTGCGAGCCCGACACCATCGGTTGAAGCTAGCGTCACTTCCATATCAGAAATTATATTAATAACGGCATTTTCAAAAACACGCCCCACCACCATGGCTTCTTTCCGAAGCCTTGGATCTCCTAACTCAACAATCGGTCTTATTTGATGCATGTAAAGAAATCTTCATTGTATAGTTCGAACCTTTATCTATTCTATCTTACTTCACGGAATAATTAGCGACTATCCAATAAACTGAGCAACATGATAAAATCATCTCATTATTTTTTTACACAGGAAATTACTGGTAATGTCGAGCAATGAAGCTACCACCCCCGAGAATTTTATTCATCATAAAATCACCCATGATATTAATCAAGGTCTCAATAATAGTCATGTTATTACCCGCTTCCCCCCCGAACCTAATGGTTACCTTCATATAGGGCATGCCAAATCAATTTGTTTAAATTTCGGTACCGCCATTAAATTTAATGGCCACTGCAATTTACGCTTTGATGACACCAACCCTGAAAAAGAAAGCGTTGAATTTATGAACGCCATTGCTGAAGATGTTAAATGGCTGGGTTTTTCATGGCATGAAGTCAATTACGCTTCTAATTATTTTGAACAACTCTACAACTTTGGTGTGCAACTCATTCAAAAAGGTTCTGCCTATGTAGACAGTCTCAGCGCCGATGAAATTAGACAACTCCGGGGGACATTAACAGAGCCAGGTACTGAAAGCCCAGACCGTAACCGCTCTATTGAAGACAGCATTGCCCTGTTTGAACAAATGAAAAATGGTGAATTTGCAGACGGCAGTTATGTTTTACGCGCTAAAATTGACATGAATTCCCCCAATATAAATATGCGCGACCCCGCACTCTACCGTATTCGTAGAGCGCATCATCCACGCACTGGTAATCATTGGTGCCTGTATCCAATGTACGATTTCACCCACTGTATTTCTGATGGCATTGAAAAAATTACCCACTCATTATGCACACTTGAATTTGAAGACCACCGTCCTTTGTACGATTGGGTGCTGTCTCAATTAGAATTCCCGCACCACCCCCAACAAATCGAATTTGCGCGACTTTCATTGGAATACACCATTGTGAGCAAACGTAAATTGCACCTGTTAGTAGAACAAGGCCATGTTTCTGGCTGGGATGACCCGAGAATGCCTACACTTGCTGGATTACGACGCGCGGGCTTTACCCCCAAATCTATCCGAGACTTCTGTGAACGTATTGGCGTCACCAAGAAAGATTCCTGGATCGAAATGGGTGTTTTAGAACATTCTATCAGAGAAGACCTCAATACCCATGCAACCCGTAGAATGGCCGTTCTAAAACCGTTACGTGTAGTATTAGAAAACTTTCCTGACAATCATTGCGAACACTTAACGGCCAGTAATCACCCTCAAAATGACCAACTGGGTAGTCGCACACTCCCTTTTGATAAAGTCATTCTTATAGAACAAGAAGATTTTGCTGAAATTCCACCGGCAAAATTTAAACGACTCATACTTAATGGGGAAGTGCGCCTTCGCAATGCCTATGTTATTAAATGCCACAACATCATTAAAAATGATCAGGGCGATATTATTGAATTAAGATGCACTTATGACCCTGATACGCTCGGTAAAAAACCAGAAGGACGTAAGGTTAAAGGTGTTATTCACTGGGTAAGCGAAAAACACTCACTGCCTGCTGAAATTCGTTTATATGATCGCTTATTCAACGTCCCACACCCTGAATCAGAAGAGGATTTTACTAGCGCCTTAAACCCCAATTCTCTTCAGGTTATTAGCGGCGCTAAAGTTGAAAATTCTTTATCAGACACTTCAACAGATAAACAGTACCAATTTGAACGCATCGGGTATTTCTGTGTAGACTCAAAGGACAGTCAACCGAATCAACTGATCTTTAATAGAACCGTCACCTTAAGAGATACCTGGACTTAATGAACGCGCTTTATTTTAGGTAAAAAAAAAGGCTGATAACCTATCAGCCTTTTTAAAATTCAGTGTAAAAAAATTACAAAGAATTAACTGCGTTTAGATCTGAGAAAGCTTGCTCTAAACGTGTAGCCATACCCACTTCTCCAGCACGTTGCCATGCTCTTGGGTCATAGAATTTCTTATTAGGACTATCGTCACCATCAGGATTACCAATTTGGCCTTGTAAGTAACCTTCATTTTTTTGGTAATAATCTTTAATGCCTTCCCAAGTAGCCCATTGTGTATCAGTATCGATATTCATTTTAATAACACCGTAGCCAATAGATTCTGAGATCTCTTCTTGAGAAGAACCAGAACCACCATGAAAAACAAAATCAAGTGTATTTGAAGGAACACCGAATTTCTCAGAAACATATGCTTGAGAATTCGCGAGAATTGTTGGTGTTAGTTTTACGTTACCTGGCTTATAAACACCGTGAACATTACCAAATGAAGCAGCAATGGTAAAACGATGACTGATATTGCTTAAAACTTCATAAGAATAAGCAACATCTTCAGGTTGTGTGTATAACAATGAAGAATCCATATCGCTGTTATCAACGCCATCTTCCTCGCCACCTGTACACCCTAATTCAATTTCGAGTGTCATGTCCATTTTAGACATACGTTCTAAATAGCTTGCACAAGTCCCAATATTCTCTTCAAGACTTTCTTCAGAGAGATCTAGCATATGAGAGCTAAATAATGGCTTACCCGTCAACTCAAAATTAGCTTCTCCCGCATCTAATAAGCCATCAATCCATGGCAATAATTTTTTAGCTGCGTGATCAGTATGCAAAATAACCGGCACACCATAATGTTCAGCAACATTGTGTACATGTTTAGCACCTGAAATAGCACCAATAATAGCTAACTGGTGCCCGTCAAGATCTAAACCCTTACCAGAGAAGAACTGTGCACCACCAAAAGAGAATTGAACAATAACCGGTGACTTAACCTTTGCAGCCGCCTCTAATGTTGCATTAATTGAGCCGGTGCTAATGGTATTGACTGCGGGTAAAGCCATTTTATTGGCTTTACAATAATCGAATACTTTTTGTACATCATCGCCCGTAACCACACCTGGGTTGACGATATCTAATATTGAGTTTGACATTTAAAATCCTATCTATTGTTCTTACCCCTAAAGCAAATCATCAGGGGACCTAAAAAAATAAGAACCTGTTGAAACCTCACAGGTTCTTATTTGAATACCAAAAATTAATTAACCTTCAACCGAATCAACTGGTTTTTCTAAATTACTTAAACGGTCAGCTAATAATGTTTCTAATTTTTCTAAAGCTGCAGTAAAACCTGCAATTCCTTCTGATAATTTATCAGAAGCCATTCTATTTTCAGCATGCATCACATCAAATACATCTTTATTAACAGCAATCCTTTCGATATTAGCATTCAGCGCATCAGCTGCATTTAACTTCTGCGGCAATTCACCTTCAGTTGTAGCCAATTCATTAATTAACCCCGGTGAAATTGTTAATAAATCAACACCTGCTAATTCAGTAATTTCACCTAAGTTTCTAAAACTGGCACCCATCACCTCAGTTGTATAACCGAATCTTTTATAGTAATTATAAACATCCGTTACTGAAATAACCCCTGGATCTTCTGCCGCAGGATAAGAATCACGACCGCTATCTTTCTTATACCAATCTAAAATACGACCGACAAAAGGTGAGATAAGTGTAATATTGTTATCAGCACAAGCAATGGCTTGATGAAGCCCAAACAATAAAGTTAAGTTACAACTAATCCCTTCATCTTCTAAAACGGCTGCCGCTTGTATACCTTCCCAAGTTGATGCAATTTTAATCAAGATACGATCACGCGAAACACCCGCTGTTTCATACTGAGCAATAATTTCACGCCCTTTAGTAATGGTCGCTTCGGTATCATAAGATAAACGAGCATCTACTTCAGTAGAAACACGCCCTGGAATAAGATCTAGAATCTTAAGACCAAATGATACAGCTAAACGATCAAAAGCAAGTGTTACGACCTCAGTTGCTGCCGCTGTACTGCCTAATGTTTCACGTGCACCTGACAATGTCTCATCCACAATACCTTGATACTCAGGCATTTGTGCTGCAGCAGTAATTAATGATGGATTCGTTGTTGCATCTTGTGGCTTACACTCTTCAATCGCTTTCAGATCGCCAGTGTCGGCAACAACTACAGTCATTTCTCTAAGTTGTTCTAATAAATTCATTGCTATACCTACTGATTTATAATAATTAATAATCTATGTAATGTGCATTAGTTAGGGCGCTATTGTTAAGAATGAGATGCTGTTAACTATTATCTGACTCTTTAATTAATAAAATAATCCCAGAAATACAAAAAGAATCGAGCGTAAAACGCCCGATTCTTTTGTAAACAGGAAGGTTAAATCCCAAGGATTAGAGTAAAAACAACCTCAAACAACCTCAAACAACCTTAAGATAGCTTATACCTTAACCGTTTAAATAACGATCAACACCTGTTTGCGCTGCTGAAGACCCAGCATCACCTTGTGCGGCTAAATATCTATCAACACCTGTTGCACCACCTGTAGCTTTTGGTGCAGATTCTGAACGTCCTTTTACTAAAAATAAAACAGCACCAGCAACAGCTATCAACAGACCTAACTCTGTAACACTTGTTGATTCATCTTTCTTAGCGGCTACTGGCGCAGCTGTTGCAGCGACCTTATTAGGCTGAGATATTGCAGATTTATCTTGATAGACAATAATCGGCTTAAAGTTATATGCTGGATACTCCTCAGCACCCACAATAGGGCTCGCAATTAGTAAAGCAGTAATTAAACCAGTTGCTAATTTTATTTTTTTCATTTTTACCTTCCTATTCATTTAACTAAATAACTAAAGTGAAGATTCTACATGATTCACAACATTTTCAACAGTAAAACCGAAGTGTTTCATTACATCACCACCGGGTGCTGACTCTCCGAATGTGTCGATGCCCACAACGTCACCTTCTAAGCCAACATACTTACGCCAAAAATCCGTAACACCAGCTTCGACGGCAATACGCTTAACGCCCGGTGTTAATATGCTATCTTTATAATCTTGGTCTTGACGATCAAAAACATTTGTTGACGGCATGGATACCACGCGAACATGGGTTCCTTTAGTTGCAAGTTCTGCTTGTGCTTTAATTGCTAAATCAACTTCAGAACCCGTAGCAATAATAATTGCAGCAGCTACACTGCCTTGTGCTTCAGAGATTACATAAGCACCTTTACGAATTGCTGCAATTTGCTCGTCTGTACGACCTATAAACGGAAGGCCCTGACGACTTAAGATTAAACTTGTTGGTCCATCCATACGTTCTATTGCCATTACCCATGAAACTGCGGTTTCCGTGCTATCTGCTGGGCGCCACACATCCATATTTGGAATAAAACGCATGGCTGATGTATTTTCAATCGGTTGATGCGTAGGTCCATCTTCACCTTGACCGATTGAGTCATGTGTTAACACCGCAATAGTACGAATCCCCATCAATGCCGACATCCGTAATGCACTTTTAGCATAATCAGAGAACATATGAAAGGTACCACCAAAAGGCATTAATCCGCCATGAAGTGCCATACCATTCATTATTGCGTACATACCAAACTCACGTACACCGTAAGAAATGTAATTACCCATCTCTTTACCGCTAACGTGTTTAAAATCAGCACAACTGGTTAAGTTAGATCCTGTTAAATCAGCTGACCCGCCTAAAAACTCAGGTAATGTCGAGGCTAAACCGGCAATAGTCTTCTGTGAAGCCTGGCGACTCGCTAAGTTTTCTTGCTTTGAATTAGTCTCTGCAATAAATGCATCGGTGACTTCTTTCCAGTTCGCTGGTAAATCACCGGCCATACGACGTGTGAATTCTGCCGCTTCTGTTGGATACTCTGCTGCATATGCTGCAAATTTATCATTCCAAGCGTCCTCTACACGGGTGCCTTTTGCTTTCGCATCCCAACCGGCATAAACTTCATCAGGAATTTCAAATGGTGCAGAATCCCACCCTAACTCTTTACGTGTTAGCGCAACTTCTTCGTCACCCAATGCCGCGCCATGACAGCCATGAGTACCACTTTTATTCGGCGAACCAAAACCAATAATTGTTTTACAACAGATTAATGAAGGTTTATCAGTAACTGATTTTGCTTCAGTGATCGCAGCAGAAATGGCATCAGCATCATGTCCATCTACAGACACAACATGCCAGTTATAAGCTTCAAAACGCTTTACAGTGTCATCTGTATACCAACCATCAATATGCCCATCAATAGAGATATTGTTGTCGTCCCAGAATGCAATCAAATTTCCTAAGCCCCAGGTGCCTGCAAGTGAACAAGCCTCATGGGAAATACCTTCCATTAAACAACCGTCTCCCAAAAATACATACGTATTGTGGTCAACAATTTTATGGCCTGGTTTATTGAATTGCTCTGCCATCAACTTTTCAGCCATAGCAAAACCAACACCATTACTGATACCTTGTCCTAAAGGACCCGTAGTTGTTTCAATTCCTGGTGCATAACCATATTCCGGGTGACCTGCACATTTCGAGTGTAATTGGCGAAATGATGATAATTGCTCCATAGGCAAGTCGTAACCTGACAAATGTAATAATGAGTAAATCAACATTGAGCCATGACCATTAGATAAAACAAAACGATCACGATCGGACCACTCTGGACTGCTTGGATTATGTTTTAGGTGGTCATTCCATAGTACTTCAGCAATGTCAGCCATACCCATGGGTGCTCCCGGGTGACCTGATTTTGCTTTTTGCACTGCATCCATGCTCAGTGCTCTTATGGCGTTCGCTAATTCTCGACGCGAAGACATACAATTCTCCTGATAAATTTTTATGTTCTATACCTAAAAGCAAGGCATAGGTGATTCTTTAACTGAAATCCAAAAATGAAATATAACAGACAAACAAAAAGCGGGTATTCCCTAGAGGCAAGACCCGCTTTTATTAATGGGATTATTCCATATTAGCGTGTACCGCTCGCATTTCTTCTTCTGTAAGATTTCTCTCGTGAATAATATATGAGACTACAGCTTCTAAAAATATAAGCGTCGACAGTTCAAATACCGAACCCATTGGCATTCCAAATACTTTCTCATACATATCAGGACGACCAATATTAAACACCGAATCAACCATATTGCCGATAGTTGATTCTGATTTAGATGATATCAAAATAGCTTTGGCACCAACATCTTTAGCTTTCTGCGTGAAAGCCGCTAATTGTTGAGTTTCACCTGAACCAGAAATGACAATAAGTAAGTCACCTTCCTGAATGCTTGGTGTCACCGTTTCACCCACTAAATTAACTTTATAGCCTGAGTGCATTAAGCGCATTGCAAAATTCTTACAAACCAGAGCTGAACGACCGGCCCCCGCTAGAAAAATGCCATTAGCCTCGTCGACAAGCCCTACTAACTGCCTGTCATAATCATGTTCAGTTGCAGCTAATATGCTTGAAATCTTCTCAATAATTAACTGTTGATGCATATTACGCGCCTGCTGTATCAACTAGTTGACGAATCTCACGTGCTGAATCAGCAGGTGATGGTGCGCCATAGATAGCTGCGCCCACTACAACGATATTTGCACCGGCTTGTACAACACTTTGTGCTGTAGACTGGTTAATACCGCCCGCTACTGAAATTCTTACTGGTAAACCTAAACCAGCGATGTCACTCAAGTCACCAAAAGGTGTTGCACCTGCCGCTTGTGCGTCAAGACCCGTATGAATACCAATGATTTGTGCACCTATATCAGCTGATGCACGTGCACACTCAATTTTATCAGGAACGTTAATCAAATCAATTTGTGCTTCTGCACCGTGCTCGTTTGCTGCTTTAACAACACCCGCAATAGTCGGCAGACCCGATACACCTAATACAGTACAGATATCAGCACCTGCTGCGTAAAAAGGTGTTGCTTCGTATTCACCCGCATCCATAGTCTTTAAATCAACTAATAATAATTTGTCTGGGTGACTTCTTCTTAACTCTGAAACTAAGTTAACACCATTATGTTTAATACATGGCGTACCAATTTCAATAATGTCAATATAAGGGGCTACTTGATCAGCAAGCGCCATACTTGCATCAAAATCTAGTGCGTCTACTGCCAGTTGGATAAGTGTTCTAGCCATGTTCGTATACTCCGGTTAGTTCAATTTATAAAATCTTCAATATGAGACTTTAATGCAGAATAGATATGATTGTCAATAGCTAAAGACTTATACATTTCACTCTAAAAAATATTGCTTAACAAGCAAATCAGCCTACATTATGCTGTCTTTAGACTACAATTTCACTGAATTACGCTTAATTAGGTACTTTAAAATGTTTATTTTCAATACACAGTTAATCTATTGAAACATCAAAGTTTACCTAAATAACGTTCAACACCACTCCCTTCGAGCTCAATAGGTGCCGCATCAGGTTTAGCCGTTAACGTTATCAGATATTTTTCAACACCCGTATAAGAACAAATGTCTCCACCATTAAATTTTTGTTGCAACAAATACTGATCAACACCCGAAAGCGTTGGCAAACTACTGTCTAATTCAGCAACCTCTAATAAATACTGCGTAACAGCAGAAGGTATTTCTTGTCCACGTTGACGTGCTTCGGCATTAGCTAATGCCTTATCCCTATCAACGATAGGTTTAATTGCCTGTTTAAACGACTGAGAAAGCTCCTCTTCTGCTCTATACCGTGCCATAATTGCTTCGGATTCGGCTATTAATTTTTCTCTAGCAATTGATGTTAAATAACTAGATACACCACTTGAACCCAACGCCAATAAGGCATCTGATTCCTGATTATTAATATACTGAGCAACACCACTTAAGACTTCAGGCTCGTCAGCAACAGGCGACAAGATACGTTCTGATAGGTATGTTGACACGCCAGTTACCGGCGCCTCTAGATTATCCTCTAAATAAAGTTCAACACCTGTTTGAAAAGGCCCGTCCTCCAAACTTTCTGCAATATTTTCATCAACTTCTTCTTGGACAGCATCCAAAACAACGTCTTCAACGGATGTGATTTCTTCCACACCATCAGCTAAATCTTCTTGAATGGCTTCTTCCTCAGGGCCCTGAGACAATACATCTTCTTCTAAATCGTCTAAATATTGGTCAACCCCAGAGCCAGAAGTTGTTTGATTCGCATCATTTTGTTCTTCTTCAACTAAATCCGTAAGAACAACGTCAAATCCAGCCAAGTATTTGTCTACACCGGTATCTTCTTGTTGGACACCGCTGTCATATATCGGTGCTGCATATACAGGCTCTCTATAAATAAAAAAAGAACTTATCGCACCTAAAATCCCACCACTACTGGGTTGAACTTCTTGATTATTCGTTTGTTCAGGCACATCAACAATGACTCTACGCTCTGAAACATCCTCATCTGTCGAAACATTAGGGGATGAATTTTCCACCAAATATCTTCCTACCCCGGTATTCACCGTTTCTTCTGGAATGATTAATGAAATTTCTGGTTCACGGCATGAATTATCTATTAAATACCTATCTACGCCGGTTTTTACCGCACGTTCCATTGCCTGTTCATGTACCCGGTTCTGCTCCTCCAAATAACGAGCAACCCCTGTTTGAGCACTACCCCATGCTAACGGATCTTTTGATTCGTCATAGATAAAAAAGGAACTCAGTGCCGAAAAAATACTATTCCCACTCACGAGTATCTACCCCTCTATACATTCGTTTAAAAGTGTCATAACCTGACCACCTACACAACTACTTAACGTAAAGCGAATCGCAAAAATTGGTCTCACCCACATGCAGGTAAGACCAACAATTCGCCAAAAACACCCGTGTTACGCGCCTGCTGTATCAACTAGTTGACGAATCTCACGTGCTGAATCAGCAGGTGATGGTGCGCCATAGATAGCTGCGCCCACTACAACGATATTTGCACCGGCTTGTACAACACTTTGTGCTGTAGACTGGTTAATACCGCCCGCTACTGAAATTCTTACTGGTAAACCTAAACCAGCGATGTCACTCAAGTCACCAAAAGGTGTTGCACCTGCCGCTTGTGCGTCAAGACCCGTATGAATACCAATGATTTGTGCACCTATATCAGCTGATGCACGTGCACACTCAATTTTATCAGGAACGTTAATCAAATCAATTTGTGCTTCTGCACCGTGCTCGTTTGCTGCTTTAACAACACCCGCAATAGTCGGCAGACCCGATACACCTAATACAGTACAGATATCAGCACCTGCTGCGTAAAAAGGTGTTGCTTCGTATTCACCCGCATCCATAGTCTTTAAATCAACTAATAATAATTTGTCTGGGTGACTTCTTCTTAACTCTGAAACTAAGTTAACACCATTATGTTTAATACATGGCGTACCAATTTCAATAATGTCAATATAAGGGGCTACTTGATCAGCAAGCGCCATACTTGCATCAAAATCTAGTGCGTCTACTGCCAGTTGGATAAGTGTTCTAGCCATGTTCGTATACTCCGGTTTACTGTTAGGTGAAACGCCTAACTTTGGTAAATAAATAAAAAAAAACGTTTTTCGACCCCAAGGACTTTAAAACAAAAAGTGGACCCCTGTCAATTTTAAAGTTGATTACAAAATAAATACCTATCACTAAAAGTATTAATAAATCATTATATTACCTTTAAAAGCTAGCGCCTTACATTAACCATTCTTTAATTTAAAAACATCTTAATCTTAACGTGCCACTCGCCCTCCCCTTTACTTACGCCAACAATCTAACAATAATGTAGCTTTTAACCGCCCCTCATTTATGGCCCTTTACCACCCAATAACACATGCCCCATGCTCCCTTTTACCAACGTTAATGCCTTAATTATTGATATGGATGGCGTGCTCTGGCACGGCAACCAACCCATTGGCGGCTTAAATAACTTCTTCGAAACCCTTCGAACCATACAAATACCTTTTATTCTTGCGACCAATAACGCCAGCCTAACACCCCAACAATACATTGAGAAATTCTCCAAAATGGGTGTTGAAGTTTATAAAAATGAAATCCTAACTTCAGCGATGGCGACTGTCCACTTCCTTTCCAAACAATACACGCCGGAAACAACGCGCGTATTTGTCATTGGTGAACCGGGAATAAAAGAACCCTTACTCGAGAAAGGCTTCACCTTAACCGGTCTTTATGAAATCAATGATCGCACCGGAACTAATTCCAAGACCGGCCCGCATATTGTTGTTTGCGGACTGGATAGAGAGATTTCCTGGGATAAACTAGCAACCGCCACACTCAATATAAACGCCGGCACCGCCTTCATTGGAACAAATGGCGACACCTCTTTGCCCACAGAGATTGGTGAAACACAAGGTAATGGCGCCATTTTAGCGGCACTAACCGCCGCAACAGGCATCACTCCCACCATTATCGGGAAGCCTGAACCGATCATTTACCAACAAGCTATGGCTATTCTCAAGTCAAAGCCTGAAGAAACCATCGCCATTGGAGACCGCCTAGACACTGATATTTTAGGCGCCGTACGAAGCAATATCAGAAGTTTAATGGTTTTAACCGGCGTTTCAGACCAAAAGGATGCCACTAAAAGCCCCTTTCAACCGACTTGGATTATGGACAATATTACCTCCATAACCCTTGCCTTGAAGAATGCACATCAAACTACAACCCCGTAAAATAATATTGAAGCAACAGACCTACTAACGACCCACTGCCCTGACTTACTATGAAAAAACTTATCAACGACCCCGACGACCTTTTACCCGATAGCCTTGCTGGCTTTGCCAACGCCCATGCTGACATTGTCCGACTTCATAGCAACCCCTATTTTGTCTACAAAAAAAATAAGCCAACGTCCCCCAAAGTAGCCTTGATTTCAGGTGGAGGGTCTGGCCACGAACCGTTACATTCCGGGTTCGTGGGCGCAGGAATGCTGGATGCGGCCTGCCCGGGACATATCTTCACGTCCCCCACACCTGACCAAATGATAACCGCAGCAGCAACCGTAGAAAATGATGCTGGAATTCTATTTATTGTCAAAAATTATGCCGGCGATATCATGAATTTTGAAATTGCCTCAGAAATCATCACAGCACCGATTGAAACCATTATCGTTGCCGACGACATTGCCTTGCCTAAAGAGCACAGCATGGGACGCCGCGGCGTTGCTGGAACATTAATAATTGAAAAGATGGTCGGTGCTGCTGCCGAACGCGAGCACAATCTGGCTTACTGCAAATCGCTAGGTGACCGAATTAGTGATAATACCGCCTCCATGGGCGCGGCATTAACAAGCTGCACCGTTCCAGCACTAGGTAAGCCAACCTTTGATATCAGTGAAACCGAAATCGAAATGGGGGTAGGCATCCACGGAGAAAGAGGCCGTTCCACCCAAAAGTTTACCGATGCAACAACACTCACCCATTACCTAGCCGAAGCTATTTATGATGAGTTAAAGCCAAAAAAAGGACAAGAAGCACTCCTTCATATCAACGGCTTAGGCGCAACCCCCCTCATTGAACAGTATCTAATCTATGAAATAGCACAAAAATTCTGGTCAAAACAAGGCGTCACCATTACCCGATCGCTTGTGGGCAACTACACCACCTCCCTTGACATGGCTGGCTGCTCAATGACGCTCACGCTACTAGACTCAGAACTCACGACACTATGGGATCACCCCGTCCATACCGCTAATTTACGTTGGGGCTGCTAATCATCACCGGCTAAAAAGCCGGTTAATGCACAAAGCATTAATTGGCTTGATTTCGCACCGGCATCAACATGCCCCACCGTACGACTCCCTAAATAGGCTGCACGCCCTTTTGTCGCAACCATTTCACGCGTCGCCTCAACGCCATCAATCGCTACCTTAGAAACAGTTGCCAACAACACCCTTCTTTCGACACCCTCGGCTGACAACTGCACTAAACATTGCGCCACAGGCACTAAAACATCCAGCATGGTCTTCTCACCCACATCGGACTTGCCACGAGCCTTCATTGCGTCCACCCCTTGACTAAAAATGTCAGCCATCCTATTTGTCGTTAATTCGCTCTCTTTCAAAGCACCGCCCATCTTTAAAAACAAGGTACCATACAGTGAACCTGATGCCCCGCCCACAGAACTCATCAGCGACATTCCAATAAATTGAAATGCTTGAGGCCAATCTACGGCAACTAAATCACCCGACTTTGTTTTGAGAACTTCCAGCCCCCGTAACAAATTAACCACATGGTCACCATCACCCAAAATACGGTCTAACTCTTCCAACTCATCCGCATTTTCCAAAATCGTGTCGTAAAGAAGAGTTACTACATTTGGTAACATTTTAGGTGCAACTAACATACCCACTCACTCCCAATAATAATTAAACACAGCGACTAAATAGCACTTGTAAAAACAATATAAACATAATCGCCTTATTTCTAACATACCCATTCGCACAACCGCGAATTTATAACAAAAAAATAGTAAACTAACTTTTTTCACATTACAACGCTGGTTTTTTAACCCATACCCTTTTAATAAAACTTATGCTACCAGACCCCATTACCGTTGACGTCTTATGTGTTGGTCATGCCTCATTTGACCTTATTTTCTCAGTCGCAAGGCACCCCTCAAACGATGAAAAAATGTCTGCTAACGCCTTTCAACACAGCGGCGGCGGCCCAGCTGCCAATGCCGCATTACTCGTTTCCAAACTGGGGCTAAAATCGGCCTATGCCGGCTACCTGGGTCTGGACGCCTATGGCGAACAACATTTAACTGAATTAAAAAACGGCAATGTCAACAGCACACTCATTGTGCGCGGACAAAACCCAACCCCTATAACCACCATCATTGTCAAACCCAACGGACAACGTGCACTCATAAATTTCAAAGGAAACACCCAGGCTTTACCGGTCAATGCGATCAATTTTGATACCATTAAACCCCGAGTCATTTTAGTAGACGGCCATGAACCACACCTCTCACTGCCTTTAATCCAAAAAGCTAAAGACAATAATATCCCAACAGTGCTTGATGCGGGCTCCCTCCATAACGGAACAGAAATGTTAATGACAGCCGTTGACCACCTCGTTTGCTCACAAAAATTTGCCCTTCAATTTGCTCAAACCGAACAACAAGCATTCAATCAATTATCAAAAATTACCACGCATCTTGTGATCACTCTAGGGGATCAAGGCCTTCTATGGAAAACGCCGGAACAAACTGGTGCACTACCTGCCTTTCCGGTTAAAACAATTGACACAACCGGCGCAGGCGACGCCTTTCACGGTGCTTATGCCGCCGGCCTTGCCCAGCAATTGCCTTGGCTAACAGTATTGCGCTATGCCAGTTCTGCGGGTGCTTACTGTTGTATGCATATGGGTGCTCGACAAGGACTCCCCTCCAAACAACAACTTGAAAACTTTCAGACCCTCTACGCAAACTGATCAATTTACCCCTCAAACTATAAACGCCTATTGCCCAGTGAGACCAGATGTTTACCGTGCACAGCTGAAAATCTTTCAAAATAACCCAAAGAAGTACGATACTTAATTGCAAAAAGTTGATTATTTAAGCGATAATACAGGGTTTAGCCGCCTATGATTAGGTTGCACGATACTTGCTCATTAACAAGCACATAATGAAAAATATAGGCTTGCCAATTCTGGAAAAATTATGAAAAAAACAATGTACGAAAAAATTTGGGACAGCCATCTTGTATGTGAGGCCCCCGGACAAGCCCCTCTGGTATACGTAGATCGCCACTTAATGCATGAAGTCACAAGCCCACAGGCATTTGAAGGCCTTCGAAATGCTAATCGCAAGATCCGTAATCCACACAGCATTCTTGCTACGATGGATCATTGTGTGCCAACAAAAGACCGTGAGTTACCGATTGCCGATCCTATAGCTAGAAAACAAATTGAAACCATGGCAGACAACTGCCGTGAGAACAACCTCAACTTATATGACATAAAAAACCCAAACAATGGCGTCATTCACATCGTAGTTCCAGAACACGGCTTCGTACACCCTGGCATGGTTACTGTCTGTGGTGATAGTCATACCGCTACCCATGGTGCATTTGGTGCATTGGCTTTTGGTATTGGCACTTCTGAGGTAGAACATGTCATGGCCACCCAGACTCTGCCCCAAGTAAAATCTAAAACCATGCTCGTTCAGGTTAATGGCAAACTACCTAAATATTCTTCTGCTAAGGATATTGTTCTGGCGGTTATCGGAAAAATAGGCACCGCCGGCGGCACCGGTTATGTTATTGAATTTGCCGGCGAAGCCGTTATGGAACTGACTATGGAAGGCCGCATGACACTTTGCAACATGGCCATAGAAGGTGGTGCTCGCGCTGGACTCGTTATGCCCGATGAAAAAACCTATGAATACCTGAATGGTCGAGAATTTGCACCTTCTGGTTCACAATGGGACACAGCCTTAGCTTACTGGAAAACACTGCCAAGTGATGACGGTGCTGAATTTGATACCGTAGTCACCCTGACAGCAGATGATATTGCCCCACAGGTCACTTGGGGAACGTCTCCGGAACAAGTTGCTCCTGTTTCAGGTTCAGTGCCTTCACCGGATGATTTTAACGATGAGGGCAAGCGTCAAGCCTGCATTAGCGCTCTGGACTACATGGACTTAGCGCCCCAAACAAAAATCACGGATATCCCTGTTAATTTAGTATTTTTAGGTTCTTGCACAAACGGCCGCATTGAAGATTTCCGCATTGCTGCCGAAATCACTAAAAATCATAAAGTTGCTGACGGTGTGACGGCTATTGCTGTCCCCGGGTCTTATAAGGTTAAAAAACAAGCCGAACAAGAAGGCCTTGATCAAATTCTAATCGATGCTGGCTGGGAGTGGCGTGACCCTGGATGCTCTATGTGCCTTGCCATGAATGGCGATGAGCTAACACCGGGACAAAGAAGTGCTTCTACCTCAAATCGAAATTTTGAGGGTCGCCAAGGTAAAGGCGGACGGACGCACTTAGTTTCTCCTGCCATGGCCGCCGCTGCTGCTGCTGCTGGGCATTTTGTTGATATTCGTAACCTGTAAAGAAATAGACTTATGGAACCTTATAATAACCACACTAGCATTGCTGCTTTAATGAATCGTAGCAATGTTGATACTGATCAAATCATTCCGAAACAATTCCTCAAAAAAGTTGAACGTAGCGGCTTTGGAGCTCATCTTTTCCACGACTGGCGTTTTAATGACGACGGCAGCGACAATCCTGACTTTGAACTTAACAAACCCGCATTTAAATCCGCTAGGATTTTAGTCACCGGCGATAATTTTGGCTGCGGGTCTTCTCGAGAACATGCACCTTGGGCAATTGCAGATTATGGGTTCAACACCATCATCTCTTCCAGTTATGCTGATATTTTTTATAACAATTGTTTTAAGAATGGCATATTGCCTATTCGCGCAACCAAGGAGCAACTCCAACTCATTGCTAATGAAATTAACAGCCATGAGGGCTGTAGTCTTACCATTAACCTAGAAGCGCAAACCGTTAGCACGCCTTTGGGCAACAATTTCGCTTTTGAAATTGACCCCTTTCGCAAAGAAAACCTATTACATGGCCTCGACGATATCGGCTTAACACTGGAGCAAATCGATAAAATTGATGAATATGAACAAAAACACCGACGCCTTTACCCTTGGCTTTGGACGTAAAACCTGCTTAACATATTAACCTACAAGCCAGCATAACTGTCATGACCCAAGAATCACGCACCATTCAAATCATGGACACGACACTTCGTGATGGCGAACAAACACAAGGGGTGTCGTTCTCACCTGATGAAAAAGTGAACCTAGCTAAAACACTGCTAAACTCACTGCGGGTGGACCGGATCGAGGTTGCTTCTGCCCGCGTATCTGATGGCGAAAAACAAGCCGTAACCGAAATTAATGCCTGGGCCAATCAAGAGGGGTATCCCGGCCAAGTTGAAGTTCTCGGTTTTGTCGATCATACCAAGAGCGTTGATTGGATTAAAGAAACCGGTGGTCAGGTTATTAATCTACTCACCAAGGGGAGCGAAAAACATTGCCATGAACAATTACGTAAGACCCTTGAGCAACATATCAGCGAGATTCTCCAAACCGTATCTTACGCACAAAACCAAGGACTCAGCGTTAACGTTTATTTAGAAGACTGGTCTAATGGTTTTAACGATAATCGCGAGTATGTTTATCAGTTAGTAGACCAAATTCAACACGCCGGCATTAAACACTTTATGCTACCTGACACCTTAGGTGTTATGTCACCACAAGAAGTCTTCAACAACTTAAATGAAATGTGTGCCCGTTATCCTGAATTACATTTTGATTTCCACCCGCACAATGACTACGGCTTGGCCACAGCAAACGTGATGGCCGCTGTAAAAGCCGGCGTTAACTCGGTGCACTGTACGGTCAACTGCTTAGGTGAACGCGCGGGTAACGCTTCACTGGCCGAAGTCACCGCCGTATTACGCGACAAAATGGGCATGACTATATCCATCGATGAAAATCACCTAGTTCGCACCAGCGCCATGGTTGAAAATTTCTCTGGCAAACGCATTTCTGCCAACACTCCCATCATTGGCGCCGATGTATTTACCCAAACAGCCGGTATTCATGCCGATGGCGATCACAAGGGTGGCCTTTATGAAAGTATGCTTAGCCCTGAACGCTTTTCTCGTACCCGTAGTTATGCACTGGGGAAAATGAGTGGCAGAGCCTCGCTATTAAAAAACCTTGAAAAATTAGGCCTTGACCTACCAACCGAGATACAACAAAAGGTTTTAACTAAAATCGTTCAATTAGGTGACTCAAAGCAAACCATTACTACTGATGACTTACCCTTTATCATTGCCGATGTTCTCGAAAATGATAATTACCAACACATTCAACTCATTGACTGCTCTATTACCAGCGAATTTGAATCAATCTCAACAGCGACACTCTGCGTTAAGATTAAGGATAGAGAACATTCAGCAACAGGCTCAGGAAATGGCGGATTTGATGCTTTTATTGATGCTATCAACAAAATCATGGCGCTCTATAACTACACGCTTCCGGAACTGATTGACTATGAAGTCAGAATTCCTAAAGGCGGCCATACCTATGCTCTGACTGAATGCTTAATCACTTGGGAATGTGCTGAAGATGTTCGTAAAACGCGCGGCGTTCATGCCAATCAAGTCTTTGCTTCGGTCTTAGCAACTTTAAAAATTATCAATATTCATCTGCAAGAACAAATGAATAAAGACTAGATAGTTCAAGCCTGCTCTTTCTGTTGCTGATAGTAAATAACAATTATGAAACTTCTAAGGCATTGATAAATTTCTGCGATTGTGTGATCGCACTATTCATCTCAACGACTAACTTTTCAATATCGTGCTTAATCGATTTATACTCTCCCTGTAAAGCACCTATCGCTTTTGCGTTGAGGTTATGCTTCAGATATAAAGTATTATCTTTTAATGCAGCTAACACCGGTTGCATTCTGTCTTCTGCTTTGTGCATTGACCTTATTAAGGTTTTATAACGAGATGCCGTTTCGCGCAGTTTTTGCTGGCTTTGACGTTTTAATTTTGCATTTGTAAATTGCTCACTTTCATCTTGCCATTCTTCAAATAACGCTCCCGCCACATTTTCAATAGCATTGATGCGAGCAGAAACCTCTTCGGCTATTTCAGCGCTTTGTTCAAATTGCTGCTGCGCTTGTTTCTGACTTTCATTCGCACTTTCAACACGACTCACAAGAATATCGCGCTTATGCACACCTACTTTCTCCATAGTGGCGTAATAAGCACTTTAACAACCACTCAGTAACAAATAAACGCTTAATATAAAAAATCTGAAATCACAACTCATAGCTAACCACCGGACTGATAACGAGCAGCATCAACAATACACCACAGATAAACAACAGGAACCAGTATCCAGCCAATTGCTATCCACACCAATACCCAAGACACCGCCATACCAACAAAAAATAAAATAGCGGGTAAAATTCTACCCTGAACTAATTGCCCTAAGCCCGGGATGAAAAAACTACAAATTGCGGCGAGAACATTACCCCCTGAACTTGGCTGACACATCATTACTTCCTAATCTTTTTAGTGTAAAAAAAGTATAGTAATTATTGAAAATAAGTAAATGGAACTGTAATCCCCCCACAAAATACTTGGATTACTCTCTGGCAATTATTTAAGACACAAAATTTTATTATTTATATTTATCAATATTTTCGCATAAAATATTACAGCAGAAGTTGGCTCCACTTTTGCCACACATCATTCAGCCCAAGCACCAGTATATATAATAACGGGACCATACATTTGGTTGTAATCTGCATCCAGAGAGGTAGTAACTGCGGGAGTTTTTATCGTAAAAGCTAGGCAAGCGCGATAGTTCAGCCCAAAGTATCCCATACTGTAGACATAAACTTCACTTATAATGACAAGCCTATCACTTGAGTGTGGAGATTAAATCAAACGTGGAATCTACATCTTCAGAAAGCATAAACGACACCCCTAAAACCCTGTCACTGCCTACAACGTCATTTGCATTTTGTTGTCGTTACATTAAAACTTACCTGTGGAGTTTAATGTTAATGCTGGTACTTGAAGCCGCTCAGGCTGCGTGTTCTATATTGCTCCCATATGCTATAAAAAAAATTATGGATGCCGTTGCACTTGCTCAACTACACAAGGTAGAAGTCTGGAACGAGGCCGAACCGGCACTTTGGTTATTTGCTGGGTTGAATCTTGGTATCGTGTTATTTTCACGCGCCAGTGGTGCCATGTTGGTGCTACTGGGACCGACATTGCGCCTGCAAGTTCGTCGTGAATTGTTCAGCTATTTACAAGGCCACTCACAACGATATTTTCTAAGCCATTTCGCCGGTTCACTGGCTAATCGCATCAGTGAGGTAGCACTGGGTGTTGCCAATACCATTTGGACGGTGTTATTTGATTTCTGGCCATTAATCATTACCTTCAGTGTGTCACTAATTTTAATGATGGGCGTCAATCTTCAACTGGCTTTGACCCTGGCTTTATGGATTGCGGTGTACGTGCTTATTTCTTTTTTTTTAGCACTACGATGCCGCCGATATGCTCAAAAATACGCTGCAGCACGAAGCCTAGTCAGTGGCAAAATTGTCGACTCAGTCACTAATATCCAGAATGCAAAACTGTTTGCACGACGTGAATATGAGCAACGCTATCTGGAGGACTATCTGGTGCAAGAGGTTGTTATTGCACGAAGGACCTTTTGGTTTATGGAGCGTATACGCTGGTTTCAGTTTGTTTCAGCCATGATTTTAATGCTTGGAATTATTGGCTATGCTCTGAAGATATGGAGCGAGAATGCCATGACTGTCGGTGAATTTGCTATGTCGGCCAGCTTATCATTAATGTTGATTGAACAGGCTCGTGGATTAAGCCGTCGTTTTCTTGAGTTTTTTGAATATACCGGAAATATCAATGACGGTGTGAGTCGAATCATACAATCTCATGAAATCATGGATCGTGTTGATGCACAGCCACTCGTTGTCACTCATGCCACGATACAATTTCAACAAATTGACTTCAGTTATGTAAACAACCGCCCCGTGTTTCAGTCTCTCAATATAACCATCAGGTCCGGTGAAAAAATTGGTCTGGTCGGGTTCTCAGGCAGTGGTAAAAGCACTTTATTTAATCTTCTGTTACGTCTTTTTGAACCGCAATCAGGCACTATTTTAATTGACCAGCAGAATATTCAAGCTGTTACACAAGAAAGTTTGCGTAACAGCATTACCATGATTCCCCAAGACCCCATACTATTTCACCGTTCTCTACTCGAAAATATTCGATACGGACGATTAAATGCGACTGATGATGAAGTTATTGCCGCCGCACAAAAAGCCCATGCACATGAATTCATAGTGGCTAGCGAAGCAGGCTACCAGACTTTAGTGGGAGAACGAGGGGTTAAATTATCCGGAGGCCAACGTCAGCGCATCACGCTGGCACGAGCGATTTTAAAAAACACTTCAATTTTGTTACTTGACGAAGCAACCAGTGCACTGGACTCCGTGACAGAGCATCATATTCAAGACAGTCTGGCTTATCTCATGCGCGATAAAACGGTGATGGTTATCGCACATCGATTATCAACGCTGTCACACCTGGATCGAATTCTAGTTTTTCAGCAAGGGGAAATTGTGGAAGATGGTAGTCACAACCAACTACTACAGCGGGAAGGTCATTATGCCAAGATGTGGTCTATGCAAGCCGGTGGTTTTCTTCCTCAATCAGAATTATAACTATCGCGGCCATAACACTAGCCAACTGCCGGCATGGCACGTAATTTCTCTACCACTTTATCCCCAAATTCAGCGGTACCAATCATTTTGACACCCGACCCTGATTTTGAAAGATCAGCCGTCGAATAGCCGTCCGCAAAAACACCTTGCATCGCGGCCCAAACATTTTTGGCTTCTTCTTCCATCGCAAAGCTATTTTCCAACATCATCGCTACGGAACCAATCATCGAATAAGGATTGGCAATATTCTTACCTGCAATATCAGGTGCTGAGCCGTGAGAAGGCTCATAATAAGCTTTTTCATCTCCTAAACAAGCCGATGGCATCAACCCGAGAGAGCCTAAAATACCACCGCCTTGATCGCTCAAGATATCACCAAACATATTTTCCATCACCATGACATCAAATTGCGTTGGGTTTAAACAAAGCAATGTTGCTGCCGCATCGACCAAAATATGAATAACTTCCACCTCGGGGTAATCCACTGCAACTTCGCCTAGAACTTCATTCCACAACACACTAGATTTTAAAACATTACTTTTATGAATGTTATGAAGAACCTTTTTTCGTTTATTTGCTAATTTAAACGCTTGATGCATAATTTGTTGGATTTGATTTTCATCATATTCCAACGACTCCTTAACATAACGTAAACCCTCTTCATTCACACCGGCTATTTTTTCACCAAAATAAAGCCCTCCAACAAGTTCACGCACCATCACTAAATCAATACCTTCGCCAATCACATCAGGCTTTAATGGTGAAAAATGCGCTAATGCCTTAGGCAAAGAAACCGGACGAAAATTAGCGTAAGTATTATAACGACGGCGTAATGGCAGTAAGGCCCCACGCTCAGGTTGTTTATCAATAGGGATACGCTTAGAGTCTTCATGGTTTAAACCAATTGGCCCTTTTAAAATCGCATCTGCGCGATCACAAATATCAATCGTCGATTGCGGAAAAGCATCGCCAAATTCAAAATAAGCACACGCACCAAAAGCCGCAGGTAATAATTCAAACTTTACGTCATTACGCTCTTCGATAAGTTCGAGCACCTTAATGGCTTCACGGGTTATTTCGGGACCGATACCATCACCGGCAAGCACAGCAATTGAATAACTTTTCATTTTTTACCTTAACTTTATTGAGAGGCCACAATCGACCATTTAAAAAAAATCTTAACAACACAATCAAATACGCCCCCGTCAACATAACTGATGACTGGGTGCTAAATTAACTGAATGCTAATTTATATAATTGCCAACTTACTTCCACTTAATATTGCATCCAATACTGGGAACTTGTACTTCACTAATAGCATTGCTCGCTAAATAATCATCCAAAGCATTGCGCAAATCCTGCCCGGTTACTGCAATATCATTTTTAGGCGTAGAACCATCAAGTCGGCCCCGATAAACACACTGTAGAGAATCATCGAACAAAAAAAGATCAGGTGTACAAACGGCCTGATAGGCACGCGCAACTGACTGCTGTTCATCGAACAAATATGCGTCAAAAGGAAAATCCCATTCAGCCATCAATGCCGCCATTTTATCAGGGGCATCTTGTGGATAATTCACAATATCATTTGAACTGATCGCAACGGTATTAATGCCCTGAGAACGATAACTGTTAGCAATAGCAATTAATTGCACCTTAATATGAATAACATAAGGACAATGATTACAAATAAACATAACCAACGTCCCCCGACGCCCTTTTAAACCGTCCAAATCCATCATGGAAGTGGTAACCGTATCCAAAAGTTTAAAATCCGGTGCCTTTGTGCCTAAAGGCATCATTACTGAACTGGTTGCTGCCATTTTTTATTAAGCCATTATGGTGAGTGCAGTCGAAATAGGTTGAGCAAATTCCTATTATAAATTGTTATTCCACTCAAATAAAGAATATGCCAGCGCTTTATCAAAAAGCCGCTTATAAAAAAGCTTTCATCCTACGAAAATAACGGTAGTTAACTACCGTTAAGTATAGAACCGTTCAAAAAAACAAAATCAGGACACTTTCTAGATGCACATAAAGTACTTAAAAACGTTATAATACAGAGTTTTATTTATGAGGATTTTAAAATGACTGAGAACTGGATAGCTCCCTCAATTCTTTCAGCTGATTTTGCCCGACTCGGTGAAGAAGTTGATAATGTTTTGGCTGCCGGTGCAGATGTTGTGCATTTTGATGTTATGGACAATCACTTTGTACCCAATTTAACCATTGGCCCGCTGGTCTGTGATGCGTTGAGAAAACACGGCGTTACTGCACCGATCGACGTTCATCTGATGATCGAACCGGTAGATAGAATTATTCCTGATTTTGCCCAAGCCGGTGCTAACTTCATCACCTTCCACCCTGAAGGTTCAGTCCATATCGATAGAACATTACAACTTATTCATGATGAAGGCTGTAAAGCAGGCCTCGTTTTTAATCCAGGAACCCCTCTTCACCATTTAGACCATGTGATGGATAAATTGGATATGATCTTACTGATGTCAGTTAATCCTGGCTTTGGCGGCCAATCCTTTTTACCTTCTGCACTCGACAAACTACGTCAAGTCAGAAAAAAAATTGATGACAGTGGCTTTGATATTCGTCTTGAAATTGATGGCGGCGTTAAAATTGACAATATTCGTGAAATTAAAGCAGCAGGGGCTGATACATTCGTTGCTGGTTCTGCTATTTTTGGCAAACCTAATTACCGCGACACTATTGACCAAATGCGCTCTGAACTCGCTCAAGCTGAATAATTAGACGTTCTCATTCAGGCTACACACCGCCTTAAATTGTCCATTTTTATTAGGTACTGTTATGACACCACAAGACCAAAAAAAACGTAAAACAGCTGAAGCTGCGATTGAATATATCAAAGATGCCCGTGTTATTGGCGTAGGAACCGGCTCAACGGTCAACCACTTTATCGACTGTTTAATTGATTTCAAAATTGATATTGAAGGTGCCGTTTCAAGCTCCGAAGGTACCACACAACGCCTTAAAGAAGCCGGGATTCCTGTCCTTGACCTCAATGATGTCGATGAGATAAAAGTCTATATTGACGGTGCCGATGAAGTTGACCCACACAAGCAACTCATTAAAGGCGGCGGCGGCGCCCTGACTCGTGAAAAGATTATTGCCGATGCTTGCAGTCAATTTGTATGCATTGTTGATGAATCCAAAATGGTGGAGACATTAGGCGCTTTTCCACTGCCTATTGAAGTAATCCCAATGTCACGCAGCTACGTTGCCCGACAAGTGATGTCACGATTTGGCGGACAACCAGAATGGCGCGAAAACTTTATCACCGATAATGGTAATCAAATTATCGACATTCACAATTTGGATATCACTGATCCCATTGCCTTAGAAAAAGCGATTAATGATATTCCGGGCGTTATCACTGTCGGGTTATTTGCCATTAAACCGGCTGATATTATTTTAATCGCATCTGATGATGAAATTAAAGTAATGTAATAGTGAGGTTTTCCTTCCGATTTATTATGGGCTGGCCTTCGCCGGCCCTTTTACTGAGCGCCATATACTGAAGACTTTACATTAACGGTAATAATTGATCTAAAACCTTATTATTTGTCACTAAGATTTGCTCTGGAAATACGCCCGGATTACCGCTAAAATCAGTCACTGAACCACCCGCTTCTTGTGCAATCAGAGCACCGGCCGCAATATCATATAAATTAAGTGCCTGCTCCCAAAAAGCATCCACTTGCCCGTCAGCGACTAAACACAAGTCCAATGCTGCGGATCCAAATCGCCTTTGCCCAGTTGTCGCTCGTGCAACACGACAAAACCTATCCAGATTATTATCTTCCCTATAATCCCTAAGACAAGCAAAGCCGGTCGTTATCATTGCATTTGCCAAAGTCTCCTCAGAAGAAACGTTAATTAGCTGATTATTTTTCCATGCCCCCTGACCCTTTTGAGCCATATAATAATCATCTAAAGCCGGCGCGTAGACCGCACCAAAAACAATATCACCTTCAATTTCCAACGCAACGCTGATGCCCCAAAAATACTGCCCTTTAGAAAAAGAATGAGTACCATCTATAGGGTCGACAACCCAGCGCTGTGATTGATTTTCACTTTGCCCACTTTCTTCACCCCAAAAACCAAAGCGCGGATAATGGAGTTGTAATTTCTTATGCAAAAAAGATTCAACTGCAACATCTGCTTCCGTCACAAGATCACGGGGACTTTTTTTACTGATTTCAAGATCGCCTAAATTAGCAAAATAATCCATTGCAATGGCACCGGCCTCACGAATCTCTTTCTCAATAAGTTCTATAGAAATAGACATATCAGCGAACCAAAGTTAAATAAAAGTCAATAACCGAGGATGCGAGTACCTAAAACTTATAAATACCCGCATAGTTTTATTTATAACAACGAAGAATAAAATTAAGAGGACTGCGTTGGCCCAAGAAGATCAGCACCAATAGTACCCCGTAAGAAATTCAAGTAATCACCACTGGAAACAACCGCTAACTTGTCTTTTGCAATTGATATTAATTCCTGGGTATTAATTGGATTACTGCCATTTAAGCTCTGCGTTTGCTCTGCATAGTCCTCAATGCTATCAAGATGACGCCGCCAAAGCGTAATATCTTTTCGTTGTTTCTCTTCGAGACGTTCTTGATACCAATTTGAGGCCAACATAGATTCTTTAGTAAATAATTGACGAATTTCAGGGTCTTGAACGGTCTTACCCTCATACTCACCATTTGCCATGATATACAGCAATGCTTTCAACGGCGGGCAAGCATCTTCAATACTTCCATCATCAATATATTGTTGCGCCACACGCTGATGTGTTTCAATAATGTTATTTATTCCATCAACATAATCATCAAGATCTTGCAACTCAGGTTTTAGAATGTCATCGGTAAAGACCACGACAGGGTTATCAAATAATTTCCCAAAAAAGTCATGTACAAAATGCTCAGTAATACGATAGCCCAAGCGACTGCCTAAAACTTTCTCACCATTATGATCAAAATCTTCTACAGGCTCCAAATATTCATTTTTAATCATAAATTCAGGCTCTCTTTCTGCAACACTGAGCCGTGTCCATATTTCAGGAATGAGCAGACTCACGTCATGATCTACGCGCATATTAGTGCCAATATAGCCTGCGGAACTTGAGAACCCGGCATAACCGGTCACCATAAAAGAAACCAGAGCGTTGTTAAGGTCCGCAGTGGTTCTAAGCGCATTAAAAGGCCCTTTAGTTAATGCACCCTCACTACCCGCTCCGGTTGTTGAAGGTGATTTACCCGTCAATGAACTCACAAAATCCATAAATAATTCAGGCAATTCCTGAAAATGGATTGGGTTATAAACGGCTAACGGCCGAATGCCAGGTTCACGTGGATTATTTCGACGCCCTGTTAAAACAGAATCAACCGGATGACAAATTGGCGAATCCAGCGATATTTTTCGATGTAAGCGAATCCCCATCTCAGCAAAATATTTTCTTGAAGGATCAAGAATATCAGCGCGCGTCTCTAAATAACGCGGATTCTTAGATGGCGCACCGTTCACTATCCGAGGGTGGGCCGATGAACAGACATATTTACCCGCATTATTAACGCTATTAGTCAAGAGCGAATGCATAGGTTCAGTAAACTTAGTGAACTTAATCACATCGCTTACGACTTCTGATAAACTTTCCTTATCTAGTGGCTCATAATTAGCCAAAAAGTTTCCCTTTTTAGCCATATTAAATTCTGTTTGTTTATCATAGCCTGGGATGACAGCATCGTCAGGTCGCTGAAACAATCTGAATTCACAATTCTCTATTAATTTTATACTTTCATTCGGTATGGTCTGGGCACAAAACTCCTTAATAACATCTTTTGGCACGACAACAGAAGCACTAATATCATCTTCCATTTGTATCTTTTCAGCCGCCATAAAATCTTGCCGTAATTTAAATGTTCGCCAGCCTCCATTCTGATCAAAACCAACACGTAAATAGGAAGCCAGAATTTTACGGTAATTCATTCGTAATTCATGTGCTGGAGCGCCATCCACCGTATCAACAGAAAAATACTCGCGCCATGAATCACCCCACTCAGAACGATAAAAACGTTTAACGACAAAGACTAACGCCAAGATATAAGGTGGAATAGCCTTTAACCAAGCTTTATATTCCTCTGTATGACTGGAAGAAACCGATAATAATTTAATAACTGAGCCAAGACTACGCTCATCACTTAAAGGGGGCCGGCTCGGATTATGATCTTCATACGCATGACCCGGCTTAAAACGTTCCCTATAGTCTTTATCAAAAATCTCCTGAACACTGTCTAAATCTTGTTGTAAATCATTAACGAACAGTGGGTTATATAAAATAGCATCCTCAATTGATTTAGAGATCTCAGATTTTCCGCCACCAGAGACTGTACTGGGTTTATGACAAAACGTCCCTTCGGGATCAGTGCCCACTAAATACCAACTGTCAACACCGGGATGTTTTTCCATTTCTATCTTATAGCCATTGGGCTGCATATACACAAAACCCGGCTGGAGTCGAATAGAATGTTTTGTACGTCCCTTAATCCACGTAATAGTTTGTGCATTTAAATCCATGCGGAGATCTTGTGGCACATAAATTAATTTAGCGTAATTTTTATCGACCCCATACCCCTCGGGTAAAACATCCATCACATCGCCAAATTGCATCGCCACATTATCAAAATCATATCCCGACTGACGAGTTGGGCTGCCAATACCGTATTCTTCACCATGATTTCTACGACAAAAAGCCAATGCTCCGCCGGCATGCTCTTCTTCAGCTAAACCGTATAAATTGGCGGCATAAGTAATTTGAGTTTTAACTTCTTTCTTACAATAACCAAAATAATTATCTGCTATCAGAGTAACAATAACCCCTTGATCATTCCGTGCTGTAATTTTAAATGCTTGCCCGTCATTATAAAACTCATCCGGAGACTGCCAACACATCTCATCACGACGTTCCCGCTCAGTCGCATCGTTCCAATGCGGTAAACCGAGTTCTTGTTTGGTAAAATTAACTAAGTGCGGTGCTAATATCACGCAACCGGTATGACCACTCCAGTGCTTTATATCAAGCGCAGCGTCATTATCAGGTAAGGCAGGGTTGCCTGCATTGCCAAAAATACTCTCAACAAAATCCAAATTACTCACCAAACTACCGGGTGCAAAAAAACGCACTTCCATCGATTTTTTATAATCGATACCCGGGATTTCTGGACAAACCGTCGGCCTTAAAAGTAACGACGCAAACAGCTGAGCCGTTTCTGGCTCATTTGAACAAAAAGGAATTGATAACAACTCAGATGTTGAATCAACAGCATGCTTGAGTAGCCAAGCAAAGGTCTGTAAAGGCACTTCTTTTTTATCACCGGCCACAGGTAACCCCCCCGCTGCCACATGGAATGATCCCTTCGTGGTTCTACGGTCACTGGCAGGGTTATGCAATACCCCTTGGTCTACTTTATAACTGGTAACATAATCTGACTGATAAGTTTGCTCGCCTTTAGTGATTGATAACTCTCTGGCAATACCATGCCGATCTAATTCAAAACTAATTGCAGGTAACTGCGGCACCTCGTCTAAATTAAGATCTGACAAATATGCATCCAGAAATTCTTGAATTCGTTGATCCACGGGATAACGCTTAGAGGCCAACTGACGGCTCTTCTCTAAATAATTGCGCATCATATCCTGTGTTGTTAAAGAAATACCCGATATCTCGTCATTTACACAAATTGGCTGTCCACATGACGCTAATTTTAGATTAATATATTCGTGCAATTCAACTTGATCCAATACAGATTGACTTTCTTTATTAGATATCCCTAAAGCTTGTGACAAATCCATCATTTCACCTACTTGCCTACTTCAATTTAAACTAAAAAACTCCCTTGAAAATCCAAGGCGTAAGCCTAAAATGTTACAGGAGCATCACCCCTATTTCAAGATAACTCAAACATAAACACTACATTTATCGACTCTAGCTACCCAACCTCGTCAAACTAAACGTTTTAGTGATACCAAAACTTAACTAAAAAACCTCTTATTACAAAACGTTAGCTCTAAAGCTGAAAATATTCATTAGAAGATTTTAGTAACAAACCGTATAATTCAATAAAAAAGGTGGCCAAATGACATTCTCCCATGAAGAAATAGAAGAATTAAATTTATTACTTAAATTCAACTTAGATTCAATGCAACTCGGTATCAAAATTCATTCTTCAGCGACCGGCAAGGAAATTACAGCCATTCAACGACTGTACGACAAAGGTATGGTAACGGCGCCTGATGGCGGCTACCTCACTGATTTAGGACATACCAGTGCAGATCACGCCCAATCACTTTTCAGACTGCTCTCAATTCCACCTGACATGTAAGTTAACAAACTTTCCTCACAATTCAATACGTCACCATTCCCAACTTGGATTTGATTAAATGCCCGATCTCAACAACCCTACATCATCGTTAGCGACGCATAAAAGACAACTTAAAAAATTACGACGGGCATTAGGTATTTTTCAAGGCACGCAATTACTGGCTACACTGCAACATGAAACAGAAGGCACGGTATCACATGACCAAGCTAAACGCGTTACCTACCTGACTGAATTATTTTATAGAATTCATCGTGAAATACACCATGACTGGCAAGGACAAGCAACAGCCAGTCACCGCCCCGGGTTCATGCCAAAAGCAAATAAGAGACGCATTTTCAGAGAGGTCATTAAAGATCTGGTTTTAGAAAATGATCTGAATAAAAACACTGCACTATTTGACAAAAATGGCTTCGTCATCCGAACCGATAATATCGCTGACCGCTTGGGTAACTTTTATCATAAAATGCGCTCCGTCCGCCCTTTTGATTATGGCAACCGAATCACCTTAAATTACTTCATCATCACCCTTGGAAAACTACCTGCTTTTAAAGCTGTTTATGAACAAGGAATTGATTTTCGTCGCCTTGAAGCCATCGATACTGTGGTTTTACACCAACCCGGCAGCACACTAAATGAAGTCACCATGGCCTTTAAGCACGCACTTGACCCGACACTAACTAAGTCTCTTGAAAATATCGCCAATCAATATGGCCAATGGCCTGAAAATAAAATCTTTATTTCAGGCATTCCCTTCCTATCACATACTACCTCTGATGGTATTCTTTGCTTAGTGACCATCAATGGCGCCATTGTTCCACTGGAAAGCATCAAAGATAAAATATTTATCAAAGGCCGCCAGTTTGCCGATATTCCCCTTGATACTTCAGATAAAATCATTGGTTACTTACCGGGCACTGAAAAACTAAGAACTTCAGAAAAACACGACATCGACGGCATCAACATATCGCAACCGACAACAACGCCGTTGTTTTGTCTCGATGTCAACATGCTGACAGGACTACGTTCACCCAGTCACACAGAATTAATCGAACTCTTAAAGAAAATTGAAGGTAATAACAAGCACGTTATCTTTAATCTGGCTAACAACCCAGCCTTAAAAAATAAATTACTAAATGCGGCTAATGGCGATACCCGTCTGGAGCGTACCATTGAAATTGGCTACACCCGACTCAATAAAGTCATCGAAAAATTAAATACCATTGTCGTTGATATTTTTGAACACAAAACCAGCAGTCATAACCCTAAATTATTTATGTGCATGGGCGGAGCCGGCGCAGGTAAAACCGCAGTTGAAGAAATCGCTAAAGCACAATGCGGCAATAATTTTGTAATTGCCTCTCTCGATGATTTTCGTAAACAAAGTGATCTTTATACCGTTTTAACCGCCGCGAACCATCACAGCGACGATTATATTTATGTAGAACCTTTTGCTAATAGACTTCGACACTTAGTGGCTGAACAGGCTAAAAGAAAACGAATACACATACTTTATGACGGCACCTGTATCCCTTACAGTCCTCGCTATAAAGATATAATTAGTCAATTCTACCTAGCAGGTTTTCATACAGAAATAACCGCAGTTGATGCTTTTCTAGTTAAGCCTGCCGGTCGTGAAAATGAACTTCAGCGCTCCGTTGTTGCCGAGAGTGTTAAAGAACGATTTAAAACAACGGGCCGCGCCCTGCCTTGGGTCGTAACCATCGATAAACATATACGTGCGCCCCGGTCTTTCCTCACCGCCCTTGAGGACTGCCACCTCAATAAAATTTCATTATTTGCCAATGATGGTGCACGCAATCAACATTATTTAGTTGCCGAAAGTTTTACCTTTAACACGCAGCAACTAGAAGAAATAAAAAGCCACCAACGTAAGACTACCTTCGCGACCTTTTGTAAGAACTTGATTATCAACCACCCAGAATCGACACTCAAGCACCTCTCACAAAACCATAGCCAAAATATCGAATCATTAATGAAGCTAAACCCTTCATTAATTGAAGAAAATGTTGCCTATTTAACCTATAGAAATCAACACGGCAACCGTATTTTAATTGTCTATAATACGCAACGAATAGTCGATTTTATTGAAAAAAGTCAACTTAATCCCAACGCATCCGGAGAAGAAGGCTTGTTACATAAACCTGAATCACTTGCTTTCGATGTTGATCCCCAAGGACAAAAACCCTGGATTAAAAGACTACAGGGAACCCGCCATGCCGACTATGAAACAGATGCTTAATAGACTTAACTTCCGCTATTTCTTTTAGTATTTAGGTCTCTTGCATCGGCCCATCGATAAAGAAGCAAACTAACGATAAGCGCCGGAATAGATAACAATAATGTGACATACTCTCCAATCATAAAAATCCCTAACGTGACAAACAAACTCCCAATTGCACCGGTAATGCCGACCCAAATAAGAAAATTTATAACCATTTGCCAAAACCAATTACGCCTATCTTCTTTTTTCATCACACCCTATCTCTCATCATGAGGGTTAATTAAATACATATGATTTCATTACAGCCTACGTAGTAAAAACAACCCAAAACCACGAGTAACCTACAATAAAATGATTGTTCATATCTGATCAAAATTATTTATAATCACTGATAACCTTACTCTTCCAACATTTGAATTTAACCAAAAACTTATTCCCGTCTCAATGAAACACTATCCAACACTGCTACTCACAACAATCCTCTTACCGGCCTGTAGTTTTGATTACATTAAAATCCCACGAAATAAACAAGCCGAGTCCTTTTACCTTAAGGCAACTACATTAGAAATCCCACCGCAGAATCTACAAGAACACAACTCAACCACGAAACCCTTAACGACTGAGAAAAAAGAAATAACAGCCTTAAGCCAATTAAATGCGCATAACAACGGTTATTCATTAACTATCCACAGGCCTTTCAATCAGTCCTGGAACTTGGTTGAAAAAGTACTCACTTACAATTCCATCCCCATTAAAGACCGTAATCGCAATCAAGGTCTGTACCTTATTAGCCTAAATGACTACTTAAAATCACATCATAAAAAAGAGAGTTTCCTACCCTTTTCATTAGGTGACCTTTTTACCGTAACGCCCCGTGATCAAGAAATTAAGCTAATACTTACCCAATATGATAATTCAATACAGCTTTATGCAGAATGGAATGACCAGACTAAAACTGCTGACAACACCCAATCCAATAGCAACTCATCGCCCATAAACCTAACGAATGACGAGGCATTAGTTACATTACTCAAATCAATTTATGAAACTATTAATAGCGATACAATTCCCTTACGCTGATAAGCCTTCGTATTGCATTCAACCGTTCATCTCTATATTCGCACGACAGAAAATCAACCACTAACTTTCATAACTCTTCTGACTACCAAAAACAGTCTGCCAATCCTGATTAAATTGCTCAACTGCCGGGTGAACAATGCCGGGGCTAACCAACCCCTCAACCACATTGACCGGTAGGGTAATTGCACCTACGCCAAGTTTTAAAACGCGCAATACCTGCTGACTATTTTTGAAACTGGCCGGTAATAATACCGAATCAAACTGATTGCACTCTACCAAATCTTGCAAGTCAGAAACGACAGCTACACCGTCAATACCTAATACATCCATCCGGTTAACATAAGGCGCCAAATAATCTGCACCACACGCCGCTGCTAGAAAACCTTGTTCCGCACTATATATAGCTGTCGCCAAAACAGGAATCGCATCACGTTTGATCTGACGAATAGCCGCTAAACCTATTTCAGTAGCAGGAACTTTCACCACAATATCATAGGGAAGTGCATGCAGTTTTTGGGCTTCTAAAACCATTCCTTCTACCGAGTCTGAAACCACCTGAATATGAACACGTGTATGACCTCCTAAAAGAGATGTAATTTCAGGCAACAACCGATTGATACCGATGCCTGCTTTGGCTAGAATTGTAGGATTAGTGGTAATCCCTTTTAAAGGTAAGCAATGATTAAATCGAGAGATTTGCTCCAGATCAACGGTATCCAGATAAAATTCAATCATAAAACTCCTTATCTATTTAAAATCAAAATATTTCTACATTGCGCTTAACACTAAAGTAATCGAACTTTAAATGAACGACCTTTTAATCGACCTTCTGTTAATTTAGCCAATGCAGAATCAACGACACCCCGATTAACGGCCACATACGCTCGATTTTCAAAAAGATCAATTTTACCCACTTGAGTGCCGGCGATACCTTTATGACCCGTCAGTGCACCCAAAATATCACCCGCTCTGAGCTTTTGTTTTTTACCCCCATCAATTTGTAACGTTTCCATAGGCGGTTTATACGTATATTGTCCTAATAACGTTGTTGACGGAAGGGGCTCTGGCTCAATCGTTAAATTAATATACTTTTCCAACTGAGAAACTTTATAGTGTTCCTTCTCAGCAAACAAACTACAGGCAATACCTTTGCTCCCTGCCCGACCCGTACGACCAATCCGATGAATATGAATTTCAGGATCACGGGCAATATGATAGTTAATGACTGCATCCAATGAGTCAATATCAAGACCCCTTGCCGCAACATCCGTTGCAACTAAAACCGAAACACTTCTATTAGCAAAACGTACCAGCGTTTTATCACGATCTTTTTGTTCAAGATCCCCATGTAGTGCCAGAGCGCTAAAACCAGAATCGATCAATTGATCAGCTACTTCTTGTGTTTCACGCTTGGTATTGCAAAAAACAACGGTTGAGGTTGGGCTATGATTTAACAACAATAATTGCAATGCAGTAAACCTGTGAGCGGTATTTTCTACCGTATAAAAATATTGCTTAATACTACTAGAGTCATGAGTTTCTTCTACTTTAGCCATGACGGGCTGTTTCATTATACGCTGAGCAATCTTCTGTATTTGATCGGGAAAGGTCGCACTAAACAATAAGGTCTGTCGCTGTTTAGGCACCTGCTCAACTATCGCATCCAAGGCAGACTGAAACCCCATATCAAGCATCCTATCGGCTTCATCAAGGACTAACGTTTTGACATGTTCTAAATTCAAAGTACCTTTTCTTAAATGATCCTCAATACGGCCCGGCGTACCCACAATTATATGCGCACCGTGCTCTAATGAACCAACTTGAGGGCCTAACGGAACCCCACCACATAAAGTCAGCACCTTAATATTGTGAATCGTACGCCCTAATTTACGTACTTCTTTTGCAACTTGATCTGCTAACTCCCTCGTTGGGCAAAGAATTAATGATTGCACCCGAAATAGTTTAACGTTCAGACTGTTTAAAACGCCTAACCCAAATGCAGCGGTCTTACCTGAGCCTGTTTTACCTTGGCCAATGACGTCTTTACCATCAATAATAAAGGGTAAACTTTGCGCCTGAATAGGCGTCATAAACCGGTATCCTAACGTGGCAATATTTCTAATAATATCGGGGTGTAAATTTAGCGTAGAAAAAGGATCTTGACTCAAACTAGTGTCCTATAAAGGGTATTTAAAAATCAGACTTGGTCACCCAATAAAACCTATCCACAAAAGAGACAACACTTCTTATTGTTTAAGCTATAGCAATAGACCAAGCGCACAAAACATCTAAAAAAAAAGGGCACAGCGAACCGCTCTGCCCTTTTATCCTATCTCCCTTAAGGAGACAAAATTGCTAGAGTATTAAACTCGAGATAATACCCTAACGAATTTTAATTTTTTTAAATTACTGTAATATTCTCAGCTTGAGGTCCTTTTTGACCTTGCGTTACAGTAAATTCAACTTTTTGACCTTCTGCCAACGTTTTGAATCCTGAACCAGAAATGGCGCTAAAATGAGCAAAAACATCCGGGCCTGATTCCTGTTCGATAAAACCAAAACCTTTTGCTTCGTTGAACCATTTAACTGTACCAGTAGTTGTAGACATAATCTATCCTATAATTTTTTCGAAAATATTTAGTACCTTAACTTTAAGTAAGGCTATTTAGCTAAAAGTGATGCTATTAATTATGAAGAACAGGACGAATACTATAGACAGAACATCGAAATGGTGTGCAAACATAAAAAAGTACTTTAAAGCTAATGTAATTATATACCGCTTTTCTCAGTAAGCAACATTTTTTCAACACTAAATTGGGTAACATGCCTGAGAGCTTTTTTATTAAAAAATGAACCCAAATAGTTAATAGATAGCTATTAATTAAAAAATATGCTTTAATTCCCCAGTTGTAAATGTATTTTGTCTTGGTTTTATCCAGTTGTACCCGATTTCATTTCTTGTGCTTTACTGTAATTCTCATTGATTAATTTACAATATTCATATTAATTCAAATAAAGGTAATTTCAGTATGGCTACAGGCACAGTTAAATGGTTCAACGAAGCAAAAGGCTTCGGTTTTATTTCCCCTTCCGAGGGCAGCAGCGATGTATTTGTTCATTACTCTTCAATTCAAATCGAAGGCTTCCGCACTTTAGATGAAGGGCAATCCGTTAGTTTTAACATTGAAGATGGCCCTAAAGGCCCTCAAGCAACTGATGTTCAACTTGCATAACCAATAGATTCTCAGGCTCCCTCCCTGCCTAACGCCTGCAGGGAGCCTTTATTCACCTTCAAACTCACACTGAGGATTAAATGAAAAAACTGTTCGTTGGAAGCCTGCCACATGATGCCACTGAAGAAAGCGTCAAAACTTTATTTGCAGAATTCGGCACCGTACGTTCTATAGAAATTGCCAGTGATATTTTTTCTGGAAGAAGCAAAGGATTTGGCTTTATTGAAATGGAAGGCCACGAAGCACGCGCTGCAATTGCCGGTCTTAACGGCAGAAGTGTTGGCGACAAACTTCTTGTCGTCAAATTTGAAGACCCTCGCAAACAAGGCCGCGGCGGTCGCCGCCGGTAAAGAACAACTTTCCTGTTAAGTGAACGGATTCATTCAACAACACAGAAAAACACCCAAGCAACAAATTCAGCAATAATTATATTTTACTGAATGTTATTTTTACCCTAAATTGACTTTCAAAAATTTAGTTACCCCAATTTATCTACCCGTAGCTCTGCAGAACACGCACACTACAAATTAATGAGACAAATTATGAGTTTTTCCCCTTTGGGCTTATCAGAGCCAATCCTTAAAGCAATAGCCGACAAGGGTTACTCAACCCCCTCACCTATTCAAGAACAAGCAATCCCTGCCATCATGAGCGGCCACGATGTTATGGCCGCAGCCCAAACAGGGACGGGGAAAACAGCGGGATTTACCCTCCCTATCCTCGAGAGACTCGCAAAAGGAAACTATGCCAAAGCCCATCAAGCAAGAGTTCTGATCTTAACACCCACACGTGAATTAGCCGCCCAAATTGGCGAAAGCGTCGCCACCTATGGAAAGCACTTACCGCTACGCTCTACCGTTGTCTTTGGTGGCGTCAAGATTAATCCACAAATAACCAAACTACGAAAGGGCGTTGATATTCTAGTTGCAACTCCTGGACGCCTGCTTGATTTACACCAGCAAAATGCCATTAATTTTAATCAACTAGAAGTATTAGTTTTAGACGAAGCTGACCGGATGCTTGACATGGGCTTTATTCATGACATTCGAAAAATTATTGCTACACTGCCTAAACGCCGTCAGAACTTAATGTTTTCTGCCACCTTCTCTAAAGATATAAGAACACTCGCAAGAGGACTTGTTAACAACCCAATCGAGATTTCTGTGAGCCCTCGCAATACTACCGCAGAAAATGTCACCCAATGGATTTATCCTGTTGATAAAAAACAAAAAGCAGCGCTACTTTGTCATTTAATTAACGAACAGCAGTGGCAACAAGTATTAGTCTTTACCCGAACGAAACACGGCGCTAATAAACTCACACGACACCTAGAGTCGCAGGGAATAAAAGCTGCAGCAATTCATGGCAACAAAAGTCAAGCAGCCAGAACCAAAGCACTCGCTGAATTTAAAAGTTTATCCACACATGTCTTGGTCGCAACAGATATTGCTGCCCGCGGACTCGATATTGACCAATTACCCCACGTTATCAATTTTGACTTACCCAATGTCCCAGAAGATTATGTTCACCGCATTGGTCGGACTGGACGGGCAGGCTCAAACGGACAAGCAATATCACTCGTGAGTGCCGATGAATTCAAACAACTGTCTGATATTGAGCGTCTGATCAAACAAACCCTAACTCGTAAATTAATTGACGACTTCGAGCCCACTCATGATGTTCCTGAATCACAAGCCAACCATCACCTAACAAAACCTAAAAGAAATCATGTAAGTCATAGAACAAGACAGCGAGTAACGCGAAATACGAACACCGAAAAGCCAAAAAACACAAAATATTACCGCTCAAAAAGAACACCCTAATTCTTCAAACAACACCGCCTAACAATAAAATCACGTTGTTGTATATTGAGTTAAAAAACGATCCAATTGATTTGCAAAAGTTTTTCGATCCGCCTGACTCATAGTGGATGGCCCACCCGTTTGCACACCGCTGGATCGTAAAGTTTCCATAAAATCACGCATGGCCAAGCGTTCCTTTATATTATCAAGGGTATAAAGTTCACCGCGTGGATTTAATGCAAAACCACCTTTATCAATCACCTCAGCCGCCAAAGGAATATCACCGGTAATCACCAAATCACCAACAGCGAGCCGCTTAACAATCTCATTATCAGCAACATCAAACCCAGGTGCTACTTGTAGCATTTTAATATAGCGCGACGGTGGAAAACGAATTGACTGATTAGCAACTAAAGTCAATGCTATTTTAGAACGCTCGACAGCCCGGAATAAAATTTCTTTAATAACCACGGGGCAGGCATCTGCATCGACCCATATATGCATAATTATTAACTTTAAAAAATCTGCGAAAAAACAAATGAGAATTGAAAAGACAGTACAGGATTCATTGTAACTCGGCCAGTAGAAAAGCACTTACCTAAGTGACAAAAATATTGCTCTGGCGTACTTGAAATAAGCAATATTCAGCAAAAGATATCACATTCTTATCAGGGCAGGATGAATAGCAGTGGTTGAATTGGGGTGAACGAAGGGGCTCGAACCCTCGACAACCGGAATCACAATCCGGGGCTCTACCAACTGAGCTACGCTCACCATAAAATCAAAACAAGAACTGGTACGCTTGGCAGGATTCGAACCTGCGACCCTCGGCTTAGAAGGCCGATGCTCTATCCAGCTGAGCTACAAGCGCTCTATTTATTGGTCGGGGTAGAGGGATTCGAACCCCCGACATCCTGCTCCCAAAGCAGGCGCGCTACCAAACTGCGCTATACCCCGAACACTAATACTCCAAAAAGCAAGGTAATGAAACAACGCTATGAAGCCCCCAAATAATACTGGTATTTCATCCTTCCGTCAATAATTATTTACACGCCCCAAACACCATGGTTACGACAAAAACATTATCAAACCACAGAAAAGCTTTTAGAGTAACTGACGCTTAACCGACTGATAAATATCCTCTACCGATACCTCAGCCTTTGCCAAAACCTGCTCTAATTCGGCCAACGTCTCAGCGCCATATTCTTTATCGCTTATACTGCCGACATTTATATACACATTCAATGCTGAACTCTTCAGTGCCGCATGGGCCGAAACCACACTGACGCCGGCATCAGTAACTACATTACTGTTGCCTTTTAAGGCCGCCTCCTGGCTTAATAAAATCACTTCTGCACTTGCCTTGGCGCAGGCTAAAGGCACTACGGTCGCTTCTTTTAACGCCGCCTGAATTGCCAATGTTCTACGCACTTTATCTTGCTCACTCTCTTTAGGTAAACCATAGGCCTGCATAACTTGGTTAAAACCCTCCACATCCGCCTTAATCATAGCCGTAAAATTTTCACGCAATGCTTCTGACTTCACCAATAAAGCCTTCATATCAGACTCGACTGCGCTGTACTTTGGCTTACCAATAGTTAAATTACAAACCATGCTGGTCAATGCCGCAGCTGTTGCTCCCATCACCGCTGCCGCACTCCCTCCGCCCGGAGTGGCTCTATGACTGGCTAATTCTTCCAGAAAAAGCTGAATTGATTTATCTTTGATTTCTGTCAAGTGATCTCCCTCCCCCTAAATTCCAATTGCAGATATGATCTGCTTAACTGCAACACCCTATAGCTAATTAAATTATTTAATGACGACGCCAAGTAGTACCATCAGCACTGTCTTCTAGTACGATACCGCCCGCTTTTAATTCGTCACGAATCTGATCTGCCAACACCCAATCTTTATTTTTTTTAGCCAAACTTCGTTGATTAATCCTTTCCACTATCTGCTGATCTTCTTTTGAACTGCCATCGCTATCTTGTAAAAAAGAGTCTGGGTCTTCTTGTAAAATGCCCAAACCTTCCGCCAATGTCTTTAAAGTATTCGCATACAACTCAACGCCAGGCGCATTGTCTTGTTTCAACTTATTCAAAGTATTAGTCAGCGAAAATAAAACCGCTAAGGCTTCGGGAGTATTAAAGTCATCATTCATTGCTAATTCAAAGGCCGCCTGAGACTCCATTATCAAATCTGAACCGGTAATATCAACATTCCTTAAGGCCGTATATAACCGCACTAAAGCAGCTTTAGCATCATCTAAACTTTCATTAGAATAATTAAGTGGGCTTCGATAGTGACTCGATAAGATAAAAAACCTAATCACTTCCGACGGGTAATTTTCTCGCACTTCTTTTAACGTGAAAAAATTACCAAAGGATTTTGACATTTTTTCATTATCAACGCGGACAAAACCATTATGCATCCAATAGTTTACAAACTGCTCACCGGTACCCCCGACCGACTGTGCAATTTCATTTTCATGGTGTGGAAATTGCAAATCCATACCACCCCCATGGACATCAAAATGGTTACCTAAACAACAGGTAGACATTGCAGAACATTCAATATGCCACCCGGGACGACCGCGGCCCCAAGGAGAATTCCAAAAAGGCTCATCTTCCTTTGCCTTCTTCCAGAGAACAAAATCTAAGGGATCTCGTTTACTCTTATCAATTGCAACACGCTCCCCAGCCTGCAAAGTATCCAGTTGTTTTCCTGATAATTGACCATAGTGAGGGAATTTTGAAACTGAATAAAAAACATCACCCGATGTACTCGTATAAGCTAAACCTTTTTCAAACAGCAACTGGATCAAATTAATAATTTGGTCCATTGACTGCGTCGCTCTCGGCTCAATATCAGGTGGCAATACGGCTAAAGCACGCTCATCGGCATGCATCGCATCAATAAAAAATTCAGTAAGCGATGAGATCTCTTGACCGCTTTCATTAGCACGTTTAATAATCTTATCATCAATATCGGTAATATTACGCGCATAGGTCAACTCATAACCTAAATAGCGAAAATAACGCGCCACAATATCAAAAACCACCATGACCCGCGCATGGCCAATATGGCAATAGTCATACACTGTCATACCACAGACATACAACCCAACTTTACCTGGTACAATGGGTTTAAACGTTTCTTTTTGTCGGGTCAACGTATTAAATATTTTTAACATTTTTAATTTTTTATAAAAACAGACTTATCATTAGGAAACTCGCACGACTCGTTTGCCAAAATATTTTATCGATCAAAATACCTCTTTCAGTATAAAACCAGATTTAATAGGCCTACGATAGTCAGCGAGTATTATAGCCTAAAGAAAATTTCGATTGTTATTTGTAAAGCGGCCTAAAAAAAATTAAAATGTTCAATTACTATCGCTAGTCAGGTAAATATTAATGCGTACTTTTCATTTTTTAATACCCCTAATTTTATTTTCCCCTTTTTTATTGGCTAAGGAAACAAACATGTCAGAGATCCAAACTAAAGTTAAATTCAGCACTACTTCGGGTGATTTTATCGTCCAACTGGATACTGACAAGGCGCCAATTACAACAGCCAACTTTATTACCTATGTCACAGAAGAATTTTACACCGGTACCATTTTTCATCGCATTATTCCAAACTTCATGGCGCAGGGTGGTGGTTTTGATACTGAATTTAACCAAAAAGATGTTCATGATCCAATCATTAATGAAGCTGATAATGGCCTTGAGAATAATCGCGGCACCCTCGCAATGGCACGAACGTCAGATCCCGACTCAGCAACCGGACAATTCTTTATCAATTACAAAGATAATGATTTCTTAAATCATACCAACCCTACGCCCTCAGGCTGGGGCTACGCTGTTTTTGGTCATGTTATTGAAGGCATGGAAATAATTGATGCAATGACCGAAATTCCTACAGGAAATAGCGGCATGCACCAAGATGTCCCAGAAACCGATATTGTAATCGAAAGCGCTCAAATGATTGATTAATGGCCTAAACATTGAAAGACGAAATCCTTTTTATTTCTGATCTTCATCTTGCAATTGAGAAACCGCGAATTACAAAAATTTTTCTAAAATTTCTTTCTTCGCGGGCGACGCAAGCCAAAGAACTTTATATTCTGGGTGATCTTTTTGATGTCTGGGTAGGTGATGATGACTTAACGCCGCCAAATAAAAAGATAAGGCAACACCTAAAAAACCTAATCGCAAGCGGAACAGCCGTCTACTTGCAACAAGGAAACCGTGATTTTCTACTCGGAACCCAGTTCTGCCAGGAAACCGGTGTCAACCTCCTTGATGACTATCATTTATTAAATCTATTTGGCACAAAAACCCTGCTAATGCATGGCGATTTATTGTGCACTGATGACATTGGTTACCAAGCATTTAGAGTCTTGTCACATACCAACAATTGGAAACAAGAAAAACTAGCCTACCCCTTATGGTTACGCTTAATAGCTAGCCGCTGGTACCGCTTTAAGAGTTTATTACATAAACGAAATTATGCTGCTGAGATTTTAGATGTTAATCAAACCGAGGTCACTAACACACTAAAAAGCCACAATGCCTTTCGGTTAATTCATGGACACACGCACAGACCCGCCCATCATCATTTTACTATTGATGAGATAGCCGCTGAACGTTTTGTACTCGCAAACTGGACACCACAACAAGGCAGCGTTTTATGCTGGTCCCCAAAAGGCCATCACGTAGAGACATTACACACCTAACTTAACTACTGGGTATAGTTAAAACCTGCCCGATCTTAATAACATTACTCTTCAATGCATTGAAACGTTTTAATTTTTTCATACTAATGCCATAGCGTACCGCAATCTCTGATAACGTCTCACCACGCGTTATCTTATGTTTACTGAACGCCCTGATCGCAGTTCTTTCATCTATAGCTAAATGAACCGGCGTTACATCCTGATAATATTTATTAATACCTCGATAAATAGCCTGTGCTATTTTATTTTGATATCCTGGCGATCTCAGCCTTCTTTCCTCAGTAGGATTCGAAATATAAGCCGTTTCAATTAACACCGACGGTATGTCAGGTGATTTAAGCACAATAAATTTAGCGGCTTGCACGCTTCGTTTGTGTAACTTAACGATTCCATTTAACTCACCTAATATTTTTTTGGCCGCTATAGTGCTCATATCTTGTGTTGCCGTTTGCGATAAATCCAGTAAAACTGAGGCTAAAACATCGTCCTTATCATCGAGACTAACCCCACCCACAAGATCAGATGCATTTTCCTGATTAGCCAGCCAGCGCGCCGCTTCACTTGATGCACCGCCTCGTGATAGCGTATAAACAGAGGCGCCGTGTACTTTCGCATTATGGAATGCATCAGCATGAATTGAGATAAACAAATCAGCTCTCGATTGTCTGGCAATCTTAAGACGCTTTCTCAAGCCCACATAATAGTCACCTTTACGAACTAAAATTGCGCGCATACCCGGGTGTGCATTTATTTTAGCCACCAATTTCTTTGCAACAGACAAAACAACTTTTTTCTCCTGCACCCCATGTGGACCTTGAGCGCCGGGGTCTTCACCACCATGACCTGCATCAATAGCAACCACCATTTCCTTAGCACGATTCTTGTTATCACTATTAGCCATGGGTTTAATAACAGGTGATTTCTTGACCTTATCTTTATCAAACAAATCAATAACCAAACGATGACCGTATAGATTGCTGGGTTTTAAAACGAAACTTTTCGGGTTAATTTGTTTTTTCAAATCGATGACAATCCTTAAGTCACCTTTATTACGCGCCCCACTACGAATTCGATAGAGCAAATTGTGATTAGCGGCAGGCTGTAAAAGATGCCTACCCAACTTTGCATTAACAATATCTACAACCAGACGATCAGGGTTCTGCAGCGCAAAGACTTGATGCTTGGGTAAGGATGTTGTATCTAAAACTAACCGCGTATGATCAGGCGCAGACCAAAAACGTAGCGCCTCTATTTGCAGTTGTTTTGCGTACCCTAGGTTGGGTAGCAATATACAAAAAAAACACATTATGAGCGATATTAATTTCAGCATCCTATGATCATTTCAATTAATTTTAAAACTATGATTTTTCAAACACATTATCTTTTAGTTAAATTTAGCTACAAATTTCCAATGAATGACCCGCTGAACCAGAGCTGAGTTTTAAATGAAAATCCGGTTTCGGTAAATAGCCAAAACCCATTTCCGGCCACTCAATAAAACAATAAGAATCTTGCTGCAAATAATCCCTGATACCAATCCATTCAAGCTCTTCAGGATCTTTCACTCGATACAAATCAAAATGTACAATAGTAACCCCGCTGACGTGATACTCCTCCACCAACGTATAGGTAGGGCTTTTAACAATCCCCTGATAACCCAGCGATCGAAGAACACCTCGGACTAAAGTGGTTTTACCTGCACCCAAGTCACCGGTCAAAAACACTAATCTTGATTTACCTAAAGACCGGTAAAGCGTAGCGCCATATTGTTCCGTTTCTTCCGTTGTTTTAAATAAAATAGCCATTTTTAATTCACAACGCGTCTGATGTAAGGCATTAAATCACTTGCTAATAACCCACGCTCACCCAATACAGCAGCTTGATCCCCTGCTTTCCCATGCAAAAAAGCGCCACAGACAGCCGCTTCCATTAAAGGCATATTTTGAGCAATAAATGCGGCTATTATACCGGTTAAAACATCACCGGTCCCACCACAAGCCATACCCGGATTACCTGTTACTGTTACTTTCGTAGTCATTCCATTAGTAATAATTGTTCCAGGACCTTTAAGCACGACAACACCACCATACGTTGACTGAATATCTCTAGCGGCAGTATAACGATCTCGCTGAATCTCATCAACAGAGCAATGCATCAATCTAGCCGCTTCACCTGGATGTGGGGTTAAAATCCAATTATCACTAAAACCACCCCGTTTAGCCAAAAAATTTAACCCATCAGCATCAACCACTTTAGGCTGCTTATACGGTTCAATTGCTTTAAATAGAGACTCTCCCCAACTGTTCTGCCCTAACCCAGGACCAACTGCAATCACACTGGCTTTATCCATCAAAACAACAAGCTGTGAGATCTCCTCTACCGCATGCGCCATTATTTCAGGGCGCACTTGAGCAAACTGCATGGCATGCTCCATCCGCGTGGCAACCGAAACCAAGCCGGACCCTGCGCGTACTGAAGCCTCCGAGGCTAATCGGATCGCACCACAAAAACCATAATCCCCTCCAATCAATAAGACATGACCATGATCCCCTTTATGTGCACACCGATTACGACGCGGCAAAGAAACATTTACGGTTAACATTGCTTGCGGCTTACATTTATCATAAACAACGGCAGGAATTTCCAACGACGAAAAAAACAAATTCCCGCAAAAGGAACTCGCTTGCCCCGTCACCATCCCTACTTTTAAACCAATAAAAGTTATCGTTTGTTGCGCAACAACGGCACAACCCATCGGTTGCCCGGTATCGGCATTTAATCCTGAAGGAATATCAATGGCTATAACAGGAACACCCAAGTGATTGATTTGCTCGATGACACGCTGATAATCCCCGGAAATACTACGAGATAAGCCTGTCCCAAATAGGGCATCAATAACGACATCACACGCCGTTATGGGCTCCAATAACGGCGTTTTTATCGCTCCTCCGGACAACACATAAGCATCTAAAGCCAACCGAGCATCACCGGTTACGGAAGATACCGGACCAAGCAAAAAAACAACGACCCTAAAACCTTTATTAAGCGCCTCAGAAGCGACCACAAAACCATCACCGCCATTATTTCCAGAACCACAAAAAACATGCAGTTTACGTGCAGTGGGGTAGCAACACTCAACTAGGTTAAAAGCCACACATCCTGCTTGCATCATTAAAGAAAAACCGGAAATCCCTAGTTCTTCAATAGCAATCCGATCCATTTCCCTGACCTGCTCAGCAGTATATAATTCAGCTGGCAGTTGTTTTAGATCTTCACCTGTAGACAACCCCCCTCCTTTAATTAACCCAAAAACAAACTCACCCAATCATATTCCATTAGCTACCCCTATACAATCGAACAGGTATACTTAAAATATTCATACTAATTTCACCCTTCCGCTAATGGCTAAAATAAACTTACCAAACCTTACTACCGCCATTAAGACATGGGGGAGAGAATTAGGCTTTCAACAAATCGGAATTTCCGATACCTCACTCATGCAGGCAAAAAAACACTTAGACGACTGGGTTAGCAAAAACTATCACGGCGAAATGGATTACATGGTCAAGCACGGTAAGAAAAGAAGCCACCCTGAATCACTCATTCCGGGGACAAAAAGAATTATCTCTGTCCGTATGGACTACTTCACTGAAGACCCAGTTGAAACGCAGGCCGCATTAAACCATCCAGAAACCGCTTTTATTTCACGCTATGCTTTAGGTCGAGATTACCATAAAGTGATCCGAAATCGATTACAAAAGCTATGTACACGCATTGAAAAAGAAATTGGCCCTTTTGGTTACCGTGCCTTTGTGGATAGCGCACCCGTACTTGAAAAAGCCATTGCCGAAAAAGCTGGACTGGGTTGGATAGGCAAGCATACTAATCTAATCAATAAAAATGCCGGATCTTGGTTCTTCTTAGGCGAGATCTATACCGACCTTGAACTCCCTATTGATTCTGCTACCCGTGCACATTGTGGTGATTGTATTGCTTGTCTTGACATCTGCCCAACGCAAGCCATCGTGGCTCCTTATCAACTTGATGCCAGACGGTGCATCTCCTATTTAACCATAGAACTCAATGGAGCCATCCCTGAATCATTACGCCCTTTAATCGGCAATAGGATCTATGGCTGTGATGATTGCCAACTCATTTGCCCTTGGAATCGCTTTGCTAAAAGTACTCAAAATCCAGACTTTAATCCTCGACATAATTTAAATTCAAGTCAATTAGTTAATTTATTTTCCTGGGATGAAAAAACTTTTCTAAAAAAGACCGAAGGCTCAGCCATTCGTCGAATTGGCCATATTCACTGGTTACGCAACATTGCAGTTGCCTTAGGAAACGCTAATCCTAGTCAGTTAATTACTGAAACATTAACGAGACAACTCAGCAACCCTTCAGCACTGGTCCGAGAACACATTCAATGGGCTCTGAATCAAACGCACTTAAAAAAATAACACCCTAAAGCGCTGGGGGGGCTGGCGCAATCACCTGCCGGCTACCGTTAGACTCTGGCGAGGTTACCACCCCGGCAGCCTCCATATCCTCAATTAAGCGCGCAGCACGGTTATAGCCCACCTTAAAACGCCTTTGCACACTGGAAATAGATGCTTTTCTAGTTTCGGTGACAAAGTTCACCGCTTGATCATAAATAGGGTCTTCCTCACGCCCAACTTCAGCAAACCCCACACCCGCTTGATCGACAGAATCATTAACAACTAAATCAAGATAATCGGTCGGACCTGTTTGCTTTAAATAGGAAACAATTTGGTGAACCTCATGGTCATTCACAAAAGCGCCGTGTGCACGAACAGGCAAACTAGTTCCTGACGGCATAAACAACATATCCCCATTTCCTAACAGTGATTCCGCACCGCCTTGATCTATGATCGTTCTAGAATCAATCTTAGAAGAAACCTGGAAGGCGATCCGAGAAGGCACATTCGCTTTAATTAATCCCGTCAAAACATCCACAGACGGTCGCTGTGTCGCTAAAATCAAATGCAATCCAGATGCACGCGCTTTCTGCGCCAACCGGGCAATCAATTCTTCTACCTTTTTACCAACAATCATCATCATGTCGGCTAATTCATCAATGACTATAACGATATTAGGCAAAGGCTTTAAAACCGGGTGCTCCTGATTCTCTGCCAAACCCATTTCAGGCTTAAACAAAGGATCTTTAATTGGCTCTCCACGCGCTTGTGCCGCTTTAACCAATTTATTGAAGCCATCAAGATTACGCACTCCCAACAAAGACATTAACCGATAACGTCGCTCCATTTCAGCAACCGACCAACGAAGCGCATTCGAAGCATCCTTCATATCAGTGACCACCGGTGTCAATAAATGAGGGATACCTTCATAAACTGATAACTCCAGCATTTTAGGGTCAATCATAATCATACGCACATCAGCCGGTGTAGATTTGTACAGCAAGCTTAAAATCATCGTATTGATTGCAACTGATTTTCCAGAACCGGTTGTCCCCGCCACCAATAAATGCGGCATTTTAACGAGATCAGCGATGACTACAGCCCCCGAGATATCTTTACCTAGAGCTAACGTTAAAGCAGATTCAGATTGCTGGTAAACCGCTGAAGACAAAATCTCACGCAAGGACACCATTTCGCGTTCTTTATTGGGAATTTCTAAACCAATAACGGTTTTACCCGGAATGATTTCAACAATCCGGACGCTGGTCACAGAAAGTGCCCGAGCAAGATCCTTAGCCAGCCCACTAATACGACTCACTTTAATTCCAGCGGCTAACTGTAATTCAAACCGTGTAATAACAGGCCCCGGGTTGACGGCAACCACGTCCACATCTACATTAAAATCGATTAAAATATTTTCAACCAATCGAGACATGTCCTGTAATACACTGGCAGAATAACCTGTTGTCGTATTAAAATATTGATCCAGTAATGATAACGATGGCAAGCCCTTATCAGCTACCGGTGCTTTTTTCGAGCGTCGACGAACCACATTCTTTTTGTTGGGCATTGAGTCCAAGGTCATCGGTGGATCAAGCAAAGTATCTGTAAGCGAGGGCTCAATTAAAGTCATTATCGGTTCAACCTTATCCGTTGACTCAAAATCTCCCTCAATAGGCTCAACATGTATTTGCTTAATTGCTGGTGCTAACGTCTCACTGGCGTCAAAACCGTGTAACGGACCACTTTCTTGAATATTAACAGCGATCTTATTGGAACGCTGAGCATACGTTCTAACGTACACACTAAGACGAGCAAAAAATAAATTCATTTTTTGCCTTAAAAATCGAATTATTAACAATGAGTATTTCCCCACGCCATCCACAACAGCCAACCATGACAGATGAGTTAATAAGGTAATTCCTGCTAATAGTAAGGTGGATAGAAGCAAGGTCACGCCCGAGTGACCCAAGACCACGACCAGCAACTCCCCTAACTCTTCGCCTAAAATGCCACCGGCTCCGTTTGGCAATGAAAAATCCAAGCGAATAACATGCAAATAAGCCAATGTTGAAGTTGCCAAACCGGCCACAACAAAGCCAAACCAACGGAAACCAAGCCCCCAATGAGCCCGTTTACTAGGTCGCCTTACAAAGACTTGATAACCTTGCCAGGCAATCATAAAAGGAAAAAAGAAAGCGGTAATCCCTAAAAGACTTAAAGAAAAATCTGCAACCCAAGCCCCGACAACACCACAGGCATTATTAATAGCAACGCCACTGCCACTGTGTGTCCAACCCGGATCTTCATAACTGAAGGTTACCAATGCAATAAAAACAAAAGTAGCTAACGTTACAAAAGCTATAACCCCAATTTCACGCAAACCGCTTGAGGTGTTTTCTTCAATTATCGCAGCCATGCAACTTCTTCTCTAATTTCCATTATTTTTTTAAAGATAACAATACTATAGGAACTTTTCATTTTATAGTACATTAACTTAATATCAATCCCTAAAACAAGTTTTTAGTGTTAATTCTTAAATAATTAATCTCTGACTTTACCTGAACGGCAGTCATCGTCATAATATGCACCAAATTTCATAACATTGATCTTTGTGGAGATGATTTAAATGAGTACCATCCAACATTGCCGCCTTCTCATCTTAGGCTCGGGTCCTGCCGGTTACACTGCTGCCATCTATGCTGCACGCGCCAACCTCAACCCGGTATTAATCACTGGAATGCAACAAGGCGGCCAATTAACAACCACTACAGATGTAGATAATTGGCCCGGCGACAATAACGGCGTCCAAGGCCCCGAATTAATGGATCGCATGCGCCAACATGCAGAAAGATTCAACACTAAACTCTTACTTGATCACATTCACACTGTAGACCTTAACAACAGACCTTTTACGTTAACCGGTGACTCTGGAACCTACACCTGTGATGCTTTAATTATTTGCACCGGCGCATCGGCCAAATATTTAGGACTCGACTCTGAAGAAGCCTTTCAGGGACGCGGCGTCTCTGCCTGCGCGACCTGCGATGGATTCTTCTACAAAAACAAACCTGTTGCTGTTATTGGTGGGGGCAACACCGCTGTTGAAGAAGCACTGTATCTTTCCAATATAGCCTCGAAAGTCACTGTTGTGCATCGCCGAGATAAATTTCGTTCGGAGAAAATTCTGGCTGATAAGTTATTAGAGCGTGCAAAAAACGGCAATATCGTCATTGAATGGAATCATAATTTAGATGAGGTTCTAGGCGATGATATGGGGGTAACCGGCATCCGAATTAAAGACAGCCAATCCGAACAAACCAAAACAGTCGATGTTCACGGTGTTTTTATAGCCATCGGCCACAACCCAAATACTGAAATGTTCCAAAACCAATTAACCATGGACAATGGCTATATTACGGTTAATAGCGGCATTACCGGCAATGCAACCGAAACCAGTATCCCGGGTGTTTTTGCCGCGGGCGATGTGATGGACTCTATCTACAAACAAGCAGTCACCTCTGCCGGTTCGGGCTGTATGGCTGCACTCGATGCAGAAAAATATCTGGATGAACTCGACGAAAAATAAAATTAATGCCTGCTTTCACAATTAAGTGAGCAAAACCTTTAATGCTCACTTACCTTGATCCAAACTTTTCAAAACAACCTTTTCCAGACGTTCATAACGCGTTAAAAAATCCCAATGGTTTAGTGGCCGTTGGTGGCTGCTTAAGTCCGGAAAGACTGATCAATGCCTATAAACAAGGCATTTTCCCTTGGTTTAACCCTGGCGACCCCTTGTTATGGTGGTCACCTGACCCTCGGCTAAGCCTTTTCCCCAGTCAATTCAAACCCTCAAAAAGTCTACAACGATTATTTAAAAAAAATAAATTCACCCTGACCGTCAACCAATTTTTCCCCGAGGTCATACAAGCTTGCGCAAGACCTAGAAAAAACCAACCTGAAACCTGGATATCCCCTGAGATGATCAGCGCTTATAAAAGCCTACATAACAAAGGCTTTGCACATTCCGTTGAAGTGAGTCGTAACAATACCTTAGTGGGTGGTCTTTACGGCGTAAGTATAGGGCAAGTTTTTTTTGGTGAATCCATGTTTCATATTGAAAGCAATGCATCCAAAATTGCTTTCTATTATTTAATTATGAAACTACGCGAATGGGACTATCACCTTATAGACTGCCAAGTGAAATCTGATCACCTGATGAACTGGGGTGCGAAAGAATTACCCCGTACCGAGTTTATCGCATTAGTCAACCAATACTGCGTTAAAAGTACAGCCTTAGCTGCTTGGAAAAACAACAGTCCATGATCGATATTCCACTGATCATGGACCGTGAACACCCCTGTAGCTATCAGGTAAAAAAACAGGCACGTCTACTCTACGTTCATCCTGAATTCCCACCCATTAATAACCTATACACGCATTTAATTAGCCAAGGTTTTAGACGCAGTGGCCAACAATTGTATCGCCCCCATTGCGACAATTGCCAAGACTGCATTCCATTACGGGTACCCGTTAATTTATTTAAACCCTCCAAAAGCCAACGCCGTATTTTAAAAATAAATACCAATACAACAACACGGCTGACCCCTGCTACTTTTAACGAGCATCATTTTGAGATTTTCACTCACTATCAAAACAATCGACACTCGGGTGGGGAGATGAGTCAACTCTCAAGAGATGACTACTTGAACTTTTTAACCGGCCCATGGTGTGACACCTTATTTATGGAAATCCTTATCAATGACTCTATTGTCGGCGTGACCGTTATCGATCAACTTGATCAGGCACTCTCCGCTGTATACACTTTTTACCACCCCGACTACAGCCATCTCAGTTTAGGTCATTTTGCTATTCTGAAAATGATCCATCATGCGTCACTCAAAAACCAAAAATGGGTCTACCTCGGCTTTTGGATTGAACCTTGCCAGAACATGGCTTATAAAATAAATTACCGTCCGACAGAAGCCTTCATTAAGGATCAATGGTCTTTATATGAAAAAAATCAATCAATTATTCGCTAAAAGCCAAAAATGCATTATCAACCAGCCGCTTCCTTTTTTAAGGACTGTCTATCGACAAAGTACAGTGCTATAATTCCCAGTTAATTTAACTAAGGTTACAATACAAATGCCAAAAGAAGATCAAATTGAAATGGAAGGAACTGTAATTGACACGCTTCCTAACACCATGTTTCGCGTGGAACTGGATAATGGTCACATTATTACCGCTCATATATCGGGAAAAATGCGTAAACATTACATCCGCATCTTAACAGGCGACCAAGTCAAAGTTGAAATGACACCCTATGACCTGACCAAAGGCCGGATTACCTTCAGAGGCCGTTAGAAACTATTCTTTCTCAACAGCTAACGATTCAATCACCAGCAAATCTTTGCTCTTAACGTCTAACGAAAGTTCACCGTCTTGAACAGAGACCAGCACATGCCCCCCCTGTGTTAATTTACCAAACAATAATTCATTCGCTAACGGCGTCTTGACTTTTTCTTGAATAAGTCGCGCCATTGGCCGCGCACCCATTTTACTGTCGCAACCATTACTCGCCAGCCATTGCCGAGCATCTTCATCCAACATGAGCGTCACATTTTTCTCTACTAATAAACTTTCCAATTCGAAGATAAATTTATCAACAACATGCCTAATGATTGAATTACTCAATGGCTTAAACTGTATCACAGCATCCAATCGATTACGAAATTCGGGACTAAATGTTTTATCAACCACCTTCATACTGTCACTCGCATGCTCTTGTTGGGTAAAACCCATGGATGCACGCGCGCCCTCCTCGGCCCCGGCATTCGTCGTCATAACTAAAATAATATTCCGAAAATCAGCTTTTCTACCGTTATTATCGGTCAATGTACCGTGATCCATCACCTGTAACAGTAAATTAAAAACATCAGGATGGGCTTTTTCAATTTCATCAAGTAATAAAACAGCATAAGGGTGCTTATTAACCTGCTCAGTAAGTAATCCCCCTTGATCAAACCCAACATAACCCGGGGGCGCACCAATTAACCGTGAAACCGTATGTCGCTCCATATACTCAGACATGTCAAAGCGAATCAAATCTACGCCTAAAACTTTAGATAACTGTTTTGTAACCTCTGTTTTACCAACGCCCGTAGGCCCAGAAAATAAAAAAGAACCAATAGTTTTAACAGAATCACGAAGACCAGCGCGCGACAACTTAATAGCCGATGACAATGCAGAAACCGCTTCATCCTGCCCAAACACAAGTAATTTAAGATTTTTCTCTAAATCCTCCAACACGTCCTTATCACTGGAAGATATATTTTTCTCAGGAATCCGTGCAATCTTAGCAATGATAGCCTCAACTTCGCTGGCACTAATAGATAATAATCGTTGCGATGGTGGTAATAATCGCTGCTTTGCTCCCGCCTCATCAATCACATCAATGGCTTTATCAGGTAAACAACGATCAGTGATATAACGGTCTGATAATTCAGCCGCTTGTTGCAGGCTCTCCAAACTATATTTAATCTCATGATACTCTTCAAACCTAGACTTTAAACCTTTCAGAATTTCAATTGTTTCAGCAACACTTGATTCAGTAATATCAACTTTCTGAAAACGACGCGCTAAGGCATGATCTTTTTCAAAAACACCTCTGTATTCCTGATAGGTTGTCGACCCAATACAACGCAATTGCCCTGATGCTAAAACAGGTTTAATTAAATTAGAGGCATCCATCATGCCACCCGAAGCTGCCCCTGCACCAATAATCGTATGAATCTCATCAATAAAAAGAATAGTATGCGGCTCTTGCTTTAAACCCGCTAACAATGTTTTTAACCGTTTTTCAAAATCTCCACGATATTTTGTCCCTGCGACTAAGGCCCCCATATCCAATGAATAAACCACGCTATCTGACAAATACTCCGGAACATTCTCTTCTACAATCATTTTCGCTAACCCTTCAGCAATTGCAGTTTTGCCTACACCGGCATCACCCACCAGTAAAGGATTATTCTTACGGCGACGACAAAGTATTTGTAAGGTCCTTGCTATCTCTTCATGGCGACCAATTAAGGGATCAATTTTTCCTTCTAGTGCTAACGCATTAAGATTAGTAGCATATTTTTGCAAAGAACCTGCCACTTCATCATCGACAGTTTTCGCCTCCCCCACAGAGTCGGTGTCACCTTCTTGAGCACCGCTGACACCGTGAGAAAGATAATTAACGATATCTAAACGCGTTACATCAAATTTATTTAACAAATAAACAGCATGTGAATCTTGCTCACTAAACAAGGCGACTAATAAGTTAGCACCGTCAACTTCTTTCTTATTTGAAGATTGCACATGAAAAACCGCACGTTGCAATACCCGTTGAAAACCCAGAGTTGGCTGTGTTTCACGGCCAGACGCTTTATCTAGGAGCGAAATCGTATCATCAATAAATTGCTCAACATCAGCTTTAAGACCGCTGATATTACAATCACAAGCTGTTAATACCGTATGGGCTGATTCATTATCAATTAACGCTAATAACAAGTGCTCTACCGTTATAAACTCATGGTATTTAGCATGCGCCTGTTTGAACGCTTGGTTCAGGGTTATTTCCAGTTCTTTACTCAACATAATTTAGGCTAGGCTTCTTCCATCGAACATTTAAGAGGGTGCTGATGATCACGCGCATGTTGATTAACCAATTCCACCTTTGTTTCAGCGACATCTTTAGAAAAAACACCACAAACACCCACACCCCGCGTATGCACATGCAACATGACACGCGTTGCTTTTTCTTCAGACATTGAAAAGAAATGTACCAAAATATCTACTACAAAGTCCATAGGCGTAAAATCATCATTCAACAAGACTACTTTATACAACGGCGGTTTCTTTAGTTTAGGACTGACATCCTGGACAGCCAGATCACCTGCCTTATTGTCATTTGGATCAATTTCAGACATTGGCAACCAAAAATAATTCAACGTTTGTCATAAAAGAAAGTCGTGAAATGTTAAAATTCAATTATATCTCAAATTTGTTTCATAGCCATTGCAACATACTTTTTTATTTAATGAGCCAACCTAATCCAATTTGGAAACCCCACGTTACTGTTGCCGCAGTAATAGAAAAAAACCAACACTTTTTAATGGTAGAAGAACGCTGCTCAGGTCAACTGGTTTTTAATCAACCGGCCGGGCATTTAGAAAACGGTGAAGACCTTATCACGGCCATTAAACGTGAAGTTCTAGAGGAAACCACTTGTCAATTTGAACCCTCGGCACTCATTGCTATTCAATTATGGCGTAAACACGCTCAATTCCCTACTTTTTTACGTGTTTGTTTTACCGGAACAGTCTCAGAACCTGACCCGACACGGCCTTTAGACGACGGAATAATTTCGACCCATTGGCTGAACCGCGATGATTTAAACCATCAAAAGCAACGATTACGCAGCCCCTTGGTACTTGAGTCCATCAACCAATACTTATCCGGGCAACGCATCCCTTTAACGTTGCTTAACTCATTAATAACCGTATGACCAAACATATTGTCGTAGGCATGTCCGGTGGTGTTGACTCCTCCGTAACCGCCTTAAAACTCGTCGAACAGGGGCATCGGGTAACCGGTTTATTTATGAAAAACTGGGATGAAGATGACGGCACCGATGAATGTACTGCATTAGCAGATCTCAAAGATGCTCAACAAGTTGCTGACACCCTTAACATTCCCCTTAAAACCGTTAACTTTGCCAGCGAATACTGGGATCAGGTTTTTGAAATATTCCTTGAAGAATATAAATCAGGAAGAACCCCTAACCCTGACATTCTTTGTAATAAACATATTAAATTTAAAGCTTTCCTCGATTATGCCTTTGACTTAGGTGCTGATTATATTGCAACCGGCCACTATGCCCGTGTCAGCGAAGAAGACGGGCACTATCGCTTACGCAAAGGACTTGACCCCAACAAAGAACAGAGTTATTTCTTATATACGCTCAAACAATCGCAATTAGCCAAAATACTCTTCCCTATTGGTGACATTCATAAACCTGAGCTGCGAAATTTAGCTAATCGCTCTGGCTTTGATAATCATCAAAAAAAAGACAGCACCGGTATTTGTTTTATTGGTGAGCGTAAATTCACACAATTTTTAAAACGCTATCTAGCCACACAACCCGGTGAAATGCAGACTCCTGAAGGCCAACGGGTTAGCAACCATCAGGGCTTAATGTATTATACAATTGGTCAACGGCAAGGACTCGGAATAGGCGGTGTTAAAGGGGCATCTGAAGAACCTTGGTATGTCCTAAGTAAAGACTTAAGCAACAACATCCTTATTGTGGGTCAAGGGCATAATCACCCGTTACTGTTTCATCATTCACTGACCGCCAGTCAATTTGATTGGGTTAGTGAAAAACCACCAACAAGTATTCAAAACTGCACGGCTAAAATACGCTATCGTCAAGAGGATCAGCCCTGCCAAATTGAACCGCTATCTGACAATCGGTACCGCGTCATCTTTGAAACACCTCAACGCGCTATCACACCAGGCCAATCTGTAGTCTTCTACGATCAGGACATTTGCTTAGGCGGTGGTATTATTGATTATGCTGAAAACAGATAATCTCTCAACCATCCCCCCTAAAACACATTATAAAATTAAACAGGACATTAAATGAGCCAACCCTCACTCTTTGCTATTTCACCCATTGACGGTCGCTATGCAGACAAAGCCAATGAATTACGCCCTATTTTTAGTGAATATGGATTAATTCGCTCTCGTGTTCAGGTTGAAGTTCATTGGCTCAAGGCCCTTGCCGCACAGCCTGAAATTAGTGAAGTTCCCACACTGAGTGCGAGCGCCCACGACGTTCTTGATAGCATTGTTAACCAATTTTCAGAAACTGATGCTGAACGCATCAAAACTATAGAGAGAACAACCAACCACGATGTGAAAGCTATTGAATACTTTCTAAAAGAATGTATTCACGATAATAAAGAATTACAAAACGTTAATGAATTTATTCATTTTGCTTGCACGTCAGAGGATATCAACAATCTCTCGTATGCCTTAATGCTAAAAGAAGGCCGTGAAGTTTTATTGGCCCACATCGATGCGTGCATTACAGCTATTAGAGATATTGCTATTAGCACCGCTACACAACCCATGTTATCGCGAACGCACGGTCAATCAGCAACCCCAACAACAACGGGTAAAGAATTTGCTAATGTCGTTGCCCGCCTCCAACGACAACGGGATCAATTAACCCAGATAAGTCTTTTGGGCAAAATCAATGGTGCCGTGGGTAACTATAATGCCCATCAAGTCGCTTATCCAGAAGTTGACTGGCCAGCATTTTCAGAAAACTTTGTGACATCACTCGGTCTTTCCTGGAATCCTTATACTATTCAGATTGAACCTCATGATTACATTGCTGAATTTTTCCATGCAGTATCGCGATTCAATACCATCTTGCTTGATTTTGATCGCGATATCTGGAGCTATATTTCACTTGGATATTTCAAACAAAAAACTATTGCCGGTGAAGTCGGTTCATCGACGATGCCGCACAAAGTAAACCCGATTGATTTTGAAAATTCAGAAGGTAATTTAGGACTTGCTAATGCTATTTTCTCGCACTTGGCAGAAAAACTACCCGTTTCACGCTGGCAACGTGACCTGACAGATTCTACCGTACTCAGAAATATCGGTGTTGGCGTCGCCCATACGTTAATTGCTATTCAAGCCACCCTGAAAGGCATTTCCAAATTACAAATTAATCCCGACACCATCAACCATGATCTTGATAATAACTGGGAAGTACTCGCAGAGCCCATTCAAACGGTTATGCGACGTTATCAAATTGATAAACCCTACGAAAAACTCAAAGAACTAACCCGGGGGCATAAAATCGGTCAACAAGAAATCCAACAATTCATCATGAAACTTGATATTCCTCAACATGCGAAGGAATCATTACTCACATTAACCCCTCACAATTATATTGGCTACGCCTCATCGCTAGCCAAAGCTATTGACTAATTAAAACAATGCTAGGGTATCTGTTTACTTTTAGCGGCCAACCGGTCTGGTTTTAGCTTGTTAAATATCATTTGGCTCTTGTTCTTTATTGTTGCCTTTATAACGGCAACAATAAAGTTAATTTTTTTAGGTGACCAGGGGATTTTCAACGAACTGATAACAGCCATGTTTACCATGGCTAAAACAGCCTTTGAAATTTCTTTAGGCTTAACTGGCATTCTTTGCCTATGGCTTGGAATCATGCGCATAGGTGAACGCAGCGGCTTTATTAGGCTGCTCACACGCGCACTCTACCCTTTATTTCAACGCCTTATGCCAGAAATCCCCAAAGACCACCCTGCACTAGGTGCCATTGTAATGAACATGTCAGCTAATGCACTCGGCCTTGATAATGCCGCTACGCCTTTAGGGATAAAAGCAATGAAAGAATTGCAAACACTCAACCCAGAGCCTGAAACGGCGAGTAATGCACAGATACTATTCCTAGTCATCAATACCTCTTCGGTCACCTTATTCCCAGTCACCATCTTTGCTTACCGTGCTCAACTCGGTGCTTTACACCCCAGTGATGTGTTTATACCTATTTTACTGGCCACCTACGTTTCAAGCATTATAGGTCTGTTAGCCGTTGCCTTTATCCAAAAAATAAACCTCTTAGATAAAGTTATATTGAGTTATTTAGGCGGCTTTACCCTGTTATTGGGTAGTTTATTGCTTTACTTCTCACAATTAGACCAAACGAGTATGCAACAGCAATCAGCACTGCTGAGTAATACTATTTTATTTTCATTAGTCATCAGCTTTATGCTGGGTGCCGTTTACCATAAAATAAATGCTTACGAAGCCTTTATTGAAGGGGCTAAAGAAGGTTTTGAAACGGCCAAAACGATTATCCCCTATCTCGTCGCAATGTTAGTTGCCATCGGTGTATTTAGAGCTAGCGGAGCCTTAGATATCGGCCAAGAACTCGTTCGTTCTCTCGTGCGCGCCTTCAACGTTGATGACCGTTTTATAGATGCATTACCGACCGCGCTAATGAAACCTTTTAGCGGTAGCGGAGCACGTGCAATGATGGTAGAAACCATGCAAACCTATGGGGCCGACTCTTTTTCAGGACGCATGGCGGCCATCGTTCAAGGCAGTACTGAAACAACTTTTTATGTTCTTGCTGTCTATTTTGGCGCTGTGGGTATAAAAAATATACGCCATGCTGCCAGTTGTGGACTCATAGCCGATATAGGAGGCATTACTGCAGCCATCGCCGTGAGTTATTGGTTTTTTGGTTAAAACCCCTAACCCGAGGTTCGCTTCAACAAACATCAAACGTCAGCACTGATTTACTCTTAAATTACTTTTGTCTGCCTCCAAATAATCTTATAATAAGCAGTCAATTTTTTAAAACCAATCTAAAACCCTTTAAACCCGCATGCAGGTCCACCTTAAAACACTGGGTTGCCGCCTTAATGAAGCTGAGCTCGAAACATGGGCACAAGAATTTCAAAAAGCCGGGCACACCATTACCCCCGAGCAACAGAATGCGAATTTAATCGTTATCAATTCTTGTGCGGTTACCCAAGAAGCGGTACGTAAATCGAGACAACTTATCCGCCGCATCCATCGCAGTAACCCGGAAGCCAAACTTGTTATCAGTGGTTGCTATGTCACCTTGAACCCGGATGAAGCGGCCGATTTATTGGGCGTAGATCTTGTTATAAGTAACAAAGATAAAGACAGCCTCGTTTCCCTATCTCTGGCAAAACTAAGTACCGATACCATGCCGGCTATGTCCACCGAACCGAGTGAATTCTCATTATTTAGACGCGGTCGTCAACGTGCCTTTATTAAGGTTCAGGACGGCTGTCGTTATAAATGCACCTTTTGTATTGTCACCGTAGCAAGAGGACAAGAAGTCAGCCGCCCTATTTCTGCAATTATTGAAGAAATTAATCACCTACACCAAGAAGGTATCCAAGAGGTTATTCTTACCGGTGTTCATTTAGGCGGGTACGGTTCAGATATTAATTGCCACTTATCTATGCTTATTACTCAGATCCTAGAACAAACCACTATTCCTCGTCTTCGTCTTGGCTCGCTGGAACCGTGGGATTTACCGACTGGCTTTTTTACTTTATTTGAAAACTCTCGATTAATGCCACACCTGCATTTACCGTTACAAAGTGGTTGTAACACCGTTCTACAACGCATGGCTCGTCGGTGCAAAACTGAGCAATTTGCACAATTAGTCACGCAAGCTCGAAACCAGATAAAAGATTTCAATATAAGCACAGATATTATTGTCGGCTTTCCCGGAGAGACTGAACAAGAATGGCAACAAAGCTACCAATTTATTAAAGCAATGAATTTTGCCCACATCCACATATTCAGTTATTCACCCCGCAATGGAACCCATGCAGCAAAATTACCAAATGCTGTAACAACTACGATCAAAAAACAGCGTAGCCAAGCTTTACATAAACTCGCTAAAGAAATGAAACAAAAAACCTATCAACAACACATCGGTAAGACCTTCCCTGTGCTCTGGGAAAGTCAACACCAATTAACAGAACAAGGCACTGTTCAAGTTTCAGGTTATACGCCTAATTATTTACGCGTCACCACTGAAATAGCACCCTTTACGACCATAGAAAACAAAATAATAAACTGCCATTTAGTCACCGCTCAAGATGATCACATCGCAGTCACATTACACCATTAACCCGGCTGCATAGAGTGTGACCCAATCAAGACCCCCACCTTAATGCCAACCACCAAACTGTTTAGTTGGGTCGCCACGAAAGCCGGCTTGCGTTCTATCTCTATCGGGCATAGCGACCCCTTCAAAAGCAGCCCGTTGCAGATTCTTTTTCGTATAGCCTCCCATTTGTTTTGCTTTCTCCGCAATCGCCGTTGTTAAACTGGTAATATCAAAATTAACCGGTGTAGGGTTTGCCACAACCACTCTCAACTGCTCTTCACCACTGGCAGGATAAGCCGTTAAGATAACCGGATAGGAGGTGCCAGCCGGCAAGTCAAAACGATAGCGTGCATTATCAACCAACGAAATGGTCGCAAGAACTTGCCCGTTAAGATCTGTCGCCTCTACGCGGCCATTTTTAATAGGGTGCTCGTCATTACTGACTATACCTTTCAAGGTATAAGCACCTTCAAAACGCTGTTGAACCTTGCCCTGACCCATCAGTAACGTATTGGATTCCTGCTTACTCTCACAAGCTGAAATTAACACTGAAAATAGTACGGTCCAAATAATCAAACCATATCGCTTACAACACTGTTCTTTATAATTCATAATTTCACCTCGTAAAAAATTACCTACTCTTACCTGTTACATTTATTTTTTAATTTCACCACGGTAAGCGGTCGCACCAATAATAGCCGCGGCCGGAACCACAAAATTAACGACGGGAATACTCATCCCCAGCATAACCAAACCACCAAATACTAAACTACCCCATCGAGCCTGTTTAACTTGTTCTCGTTGATCAGGAAATAACACCCCTTCAATCTCAAAGGGATAGGCCATATACTCTAAGCACATTGCCCAGGCAGCAAATATTACCCAACAAATCGGCGCCAATAGATTCAGCCCCGGAATAACAAACAACACAACTAATGGAATTACAAATTTACCCAGATAAGCGAGTCGTTTTAATTCTGAAAGCATGCTAACCCATGCTGTATTTTCTACCGCTTCGATATTAGCCTGATCATTACGCAATCGTTTAGCCTCCAAAGCTAAGCGGCTATAGAAAGGTGCGGCTAAAATATTAGCCAAAATGGTAAAGGTAAAGACCCCTATCATAAGAAAGCCAATCACAAAAATAGGCCATATAAACCAATTCAACCAACTCAACCACGCTGGGATCATTTGCTCTAAGAAACCTGAAAAATAGTACCACCCAGAAACAAATACGCCCAGATACAACGCCATATTAATTAACAGGGGTATGATCAAATATTTACGAAACTCAGGACGTCGTAAATCAGTAAACCCACGCATTAAACATGAAAAAATAAATAAAGGGTTATTGGCTTTCTTACTATCAATTATCATTGCCGTCATTTCTCTTATACTCGTACATTATTAAAAACTAAGATACCTTAGCACCAGCTCTCTATTCAATTCAGTCATTCATCCCTGTTAGACCGAGCAAGCAACCGTTCAAGTACCAATAATAACGCGCCTATAGATCCGATACAATTCACACTATAATATATTTATTAAGATTACCTAAAACCTTTTAACGTCCATAATGCTCACCCTTTTAACCGAAAGATAACGGCAAAAAAAGGAACCGTCTACGGTACAATTTGATTACTATAGGGCTGAATTTAAATGCGGGATTGATAAGGATTAACAGCATGAGCGATACACAAGTACTGGGTATTATTGGTGGCAGCGGACTTTATGAGATTGATGGTTTACAAAACACCTCATGGCAAAAATTTACCTCAGCTTTTGGGGAACCTTCTGACGCACTGTTGTGTGGTGAATTAAATGGCCAAAAAATTGTTTTCTTACCGCGTCACGGTCGTGGCCATCAAACCCCACCATCTCAAATCAATTTTCGCGCTAATATTGACATTCTCAAAAAAGCAGGTGTCACCGACATCATCTCAGTCAGTGCCGTCGGTTCGCTTCAGGATAATCTAACACCCGGTATGTTTGTCATCGTGGATCAATTTATTGATCGTACTTTTGCCCGAGAAAAAAGTTTTTTTGGCCACGGTTTAGTCGCACACGTTTCTATGGCCCACCCCGTTTGTAATCGCTTAGGGGATCATATCGAGCAAGCCAGTCGAGATAGCGGCATTGAAGTGGTCCGAGGCGGCACCTATTTAGTCATGGAAGGACCCCAATTTTCAACCTTAGCCGAATCCAAACTTTATCGTAGTTGGGATTGTGATGTTATTGGTATGACCAATATGCCGGAAGCAAAATTAGCGCGGGAAGCCGAACTATGCTATGCCACGGTAGCCATGGTGACTGACTTCGACTGCTGGCACCCAGACCATGAAAATGTAACGGTTGAAGCGATCCTTAAAGTTTTACGTTCTAATGCAGATAACGGACGGGCTATGATTAAAAGTGTTGCCCCCATAATTCATGCTGACGAATCCGCATCGACCTGTCATTGCAAAAGGAGCCTCCAAAATGCAATCATCACCCCGCCCGAGGCACGAAATGACGCCATGATAGAAAAATTAAGTTCCGTTGCCGGACGCGTACTTAAATCAACCGAACCTTTCAGCTAAAAATTAACGCACCTTTTTTGACACACATACGCATTAAACGCCCTTATGACAAAAACCACCATTGAAACCTTACGATGGAATAACAACCATCTTGAAATGATTGACCAACGCATATTACCGACTGACTTTCAGTACCTTGCCTATCATTCAGCAGAATCTGTTGCTGAAGGCATACGTTCAATGGTGGTCCGCGGCGCGCCGGCTATCGGTTGTGCCGCCGCTTACGGTATCGCATTAGCCGCACTGAACCTCAAAGAGGCTAACACCGAGAACTTTTTACAAGGCATGGAAAGTGCCTTTAACATCTTGTCACACAGCCGCCCGACCGCCGTTAATCTTTTTTGGGCGCTTGAAAGAATGCGCTTGAAAATGGAGACTGCCGCAGAATCACCCCCTAATGACATAGCAACAGTGCTATTAACCGAAGCCCATAATATCGCTACTGAAGATATTCAGACCAATCGATCCCTAGGGCATTTAGGCGCGACATTACTGCCCGATAATGCCCGTGTTTTAACCCATTGTAATGCCGGCGCATTAGCTACGGCAGGCTACGGTACCGCCTTGGGCGTAATTCGTGCTGCTGTAGAATCAGGAAAAAAGATATCCGTTATTGCTGATGAAACCCGGCCTTTTTTACAAGGCGCTCGATTAACAGCCTGGGAAATGGTTCAAGAAAATATACCCGTCACGCTTATTGCTGACAATATGGCCGGCCACCTGATGCATTGCGGCGACATTGATGCCGTTATTGTAGGAACCGACCGGGTTGCCAGTAATGGCGATGTTGCTAATAAAATTGGCACATATATGGTTGCTGTTTTAGCAAAACGACATAATATCCCCTTTTATGTCGCCTGTCCTTTATCAACCATAGATCGCTCCATTGATAATGGCAGCGAAATCCCCATTGAAGAAAGGCCTAGCGAGGAAGTGACCGGTTATCAAAATCATCAATGGGCCGCCGAAGGTGTCAAGGTGCGAAATCCTGCATTCGATATAACACCGGCTGAATTAGTTACTGCGCTTATTACTGAAAAAGGGATTGTCAGTCATCCGAATAAAGAGCGTATCTGTAAGCTATTTTAAATCAAAACACCCGGTAACATACGACCGCTACTTTTATCTACACGATGCTTAATATTATCTTCATCGGCTCATCGACCCCGTTAGCACTCACGGCATTGCAATCGTTAATAGCGACTAATCAGACGATCCTGGCCCTTTTTACATCTGATACGCCACAACCTAACGCACCCAAACTATTCCCCGTTCACATAGAAAATAATGAAACACTCAATCAACTGGCGCGCTTACATCATATTCCGTGCATTCACCTTAATAAACCTCTTAAAGATTACCTCCCTCGAATAAAAAGCCTTAATGCCGACTTAATTCTTACCTGTTGTTTTAGCCAAAAATTACCCCCCTCCATCTTTACCCTACCCCCCTTAGGCGCTGTCAATATCCATCCGTCCTTGCTACCTACGTTTCGGGGGCCTGACCCTGTTTTCTGGCAATATAAGTTAGCGTGTGAAACGTGGGGATTGAGTTTACATAAAATAGCCCGACAATTCGATACCGGTAATATTATCGTTCAACAACACTGTAATATCCCGGACGGTCTTCGCTCCTCCCAATGCATACACAGTTTAGCGCAAGCAATACCTGAACTATTATCTCTAGGGTTGACGCAATTAAAATCAACCCCGATGCTTTCAAGCATTCAAAATGAACACCACGCGAGCACGCAGTCCCTACCCACGCCTTCCGACTATACCCTAGTTACCAAGATGTCGGCCCGGCACACTTTCAATTTCATTTGTGCCTACGCGACAATCAATACACCGATAAAATACGCTGTTCAAGAACGTATTTTTTGGCTCATTAAAGGCATTTCATACAATCATGTTATTATCTCGGAAGCGAGAATGAATAAAAACATAATTACCTTTCCATGCACCGATGGTCAAATAAGCGCACGATACTACTTTGAATAAATCATTGCACAACCAATAGAATTCTATTACTTGTGCTTTTCACTCTAACTAAAACACTTTTTAACCCCATGCAACCCCCTGAAAATTATCAACTCGTTAAAACAAGCCTACAAACCCCTCTAACTAACGGGGCTACACAATGTAATTTATGCCTTTGGCGGTGCAAAATTAAGCCCGGGCAACGTGGTTTTTGCCAAACGCATGTGAATCGACAGGGTACCTTATATAATCTGTCCTATGGCATCCTGTCATCAATCGCTATTGATGCCATTGAAAGCAAACCAGTAAAACATTACCGCCCTAATACCCGCGTTATGTCGGTGGGTAGTTATGGCTGTAATTTTCGTTGTGGTGGCTGTCACAATTTAGAAATATCTTGGGGCATTACCGCATTAGATGCGTTAGCCAAAGGGCAATCAAAACAAGCCTGGATAGCCCCAGAAACACTGATTGAAGCCGCAATTACCGCAGGGGTTGACGGCATAGCATTCACTTATTCTGAGCCCGCTGTTTGGCTAGAATATGTTGTAGCTGTCAGCATTCTTGCTCATAAAGCAGGACTTTATACGGTTTATGTAACCAATAGTTTTATTACCGATGAAGCCTTAGAACTCATGGCCCCTTATATTGATGTTCTTTGTTCAGATATAAAAAGTTTATCCGATGACTTTTATAAACAAATCTGCCCGGTTGCGACTGTTGATCAAATTTTAAACACCATCAAAAAAGCCGCCACCTTAGGCATTCACGTTGAAACCCGAACCAATATTATTCCCACGAAGAATGACGACATTGATGAGCACTTTCGTATTGCTTGTTGGATTCGAGATAATTTAGGAGCCGATAGTCCTTGGCATATCACGCGTTTTTTCCCCGCCTATAAACTCAACCACCTCCCGGCCACACCCGAAAAGTTACTCTTTGATGCCCAAGAAGCTGCTGTTAATGCTGGATTACAGAATGTCTATGTCTACAATGACAAAGGTTGTGATTGTGCTGAAGACAATAAACCTATATCCTCTTTTTTTAATAGCAACAGTGAAGACATGCACCTAGTTAAACAATGTGCAGCGACCTGTTGTGGTGATGACGGAGTTCTCCTCAAAAAATACGAACTCTAACTCAGTTTCCACGAAGACAAGAGGTTTACATGCCTAGAAAAGTACATTGCGTTGTTCTTAAACAAGAATCCGAAGGTTTAGAAAAAGTTCCACACCCCGGTGAATTAGGACAACGTATTTTTAATGAGGTTTCTAACGCCGGTTGGCAACAGTGGTTAGAACGTGCCACCGCCATTATCAATGAAAATAAATTAAGTACCGCCGATGCCGAAAGTCTTAAATTAATTGAAAAACATATGTTAGGTTTTTTCTTTGGTGAAGGTGACTACGGTCAGATGCCTTCAGGTTTTCGACCTGCAGGCTCAGGTGGTAAGAAATAAGCTACTCGGCCACTAAAGAAAAAATGGGGGCCGTCACAACGGTTAAGTGCGAATAAGCCTCTCGCAAGGCCACCACGACCGCCTGAGGTGAATCGGCCTGCGCAAAGATATAGCCTAAATAGTGATTCCCCTCTGGTAATGGCAGCAAATAATTACCCTCTCGGATAATAATATCCACTTTTTCAATGCCTAAAACCTGACTTGCTGCACCCACCCCTTCAACGCGCCTTAGCAATCCTTTCTTGGCTATCGGGATCATCATAACGCCTCGAGCTGTTTCCAACACCGGAACCTTAAAATCTCGCCCCATGGCCAGATTAATAACCATTTGTTCTAAATCAATACCACCATCTAAGCTAAAAACCTGACTACACTCCCCCCCAATAGTGCGGGCAGCAATTTCGAGAATCCAGGCCCCCTCTTGATTAACGCGAAGTTCTGCATGAACAGGTCCTGTTACCAGACCATAAGCCCGACACGCCTCCTGAACACTGGTAAACACTTGTCGCTGTTGCTGATCGGTCAAGCGCGTCGGGGTGACATAAATGGTTTCTTCAAAGAAAGGTCCTTCTAAAGGGTCAGGCTTATCAAAAATAGCTAACACCTTTAATGCCCCTTGTAATAAATAGCCCTCAAAAGCTATTTCAATGCCTGGTAAATATCGTTCAACAAGAACATGTGTCCGTAAATAAAGATCCGAAGAATCTTTAATAATTTCCTTTATTCGTTCACATACCGGCGTTAACTGCTCTAGACTATCAACACGTATAACACCTTGACTGGCTGATAAATGAAGTGGCTTTACCACACAAGGAAAAACCACTTCACTCAATTGTGCAGATAACGGTTGTGATAAATTTATCAGCGCAAACTCAGGGACACGACAGCCTGCTTCTTGCAATCTAGATCGGGCTAAATCTTTCCTATTGGACAACTTAGCGGCTAGTGGGGGATTATGCGACAAGTTCAAACAAGCCGCCACTGAAGCGGCTAATTCAACCGTACTATCATCACAACCAATAACAGCGACAATAGTTTTTTCCTTAAGTTCTGTACGTAGGGTCGCTACTGCTTGGTTAAGATTTGAAAGATCAACATTAATGCCCTGTTTCACTTCCGAAACCAATGAATTCTCGCTCTGCGAGGCAATAATGACATTAATGCCCAGTTGAGTCGCTGCACTCACATAAGGGGCAATACGGTAACTATAAGGCTGTGCTACCAATAAAACAGACGGTGTATTATGAGCCGCACCCACCTCCAACTGCACCACAAGTCCCACAGGTCCCCGACCCTCCGGTTGCCGCAAAAACATTTCTAAAAACGAAACTTTTATTCAGCCCTTCTGTTTTATAGTCAATTTCGACACCGGTTAAAAAACCCAAGGCCACTGAATCGACATAAATATTCAATCCCTCCGCTTCATACACAAAATCAAATTCCGTCGGTGTTTCCACCAGTGTCATTCCATACTCCATACCATTACAACCACCGCCAGAAACAAAAACGCGTACTCCTTGGGTATCGCCTTCATTACCACTAATTTCGATCAACTGTGCTAATGCTTCTTGTGAAACATTAATCTCATTTGATAATTTATTCTCAAAAGTATTCACTATCATAATAACCTCTCCTCACAGCCCGCTATTTTTTATGCTAAACCAACATGCCATTAACATAAAATTTCACAAAACCTACACAACCCAAAAATCACTCTAAATTAAGAAACAGCTAATTTTAACACCACTATATCCTTCATTTTGCCGTATAATTTTATTTTTTCAAATTAACCCTCAATTATGACTGAGACCGAAAACGTCCACCCCCATGAAATCAATAAATTTGGCTCCCTAGCTGAGAGATGGTGGGACCCTCAGGGTGAATTTAAAACATTACATGAGATCAATCCACTCAGAATACAATTCATCCGCGAATACTTAGATATCTCAAAAAAGAAAATTGTTGATGTCGGTTGCGGCGGCGGAATTCTTAGTGAAGGCTTAGCTAAATTAGGCAGTAAAGTCACTGGCATTGATCTCAGTCCTGAATTAATAGACATCGCTGATCTACATGGACTTGAGTCCGGCATTAAGGTGGATTACAAAATCATTAGTGCAGAAGCTTTTGCCAAGAAAAACAACGCTAAATTTGATTATGTCACCTGCATGGAAATGCTTGAGCATGTTCCTGACCCTTCCGCTATTGTTGCAGCCTGTGCAAAAATGGTTAAACCCGGTGGTTATATTTTCTTTTCGACACTCAATCGTAAACCCAAAGCCTATCTACTGGCAATTTTAGGGGCTGAATACCTCTTAAATATGCTCCCTAAGGGTACCCATGATTATAAGACTTTCATTAAACCTTCTGAACTGACCCAATGGACGCGCTCAGCCGACTTAGACATGCGTGGCATGATTGGTATTGAGTACAACCCTTTAACCCGTAATTTTTATCTTAGCAAGTCGGTTGATGTTAACTATATCGCGGCCTACCAACGACCCAAATAAATGACCCATGCCCCTAATTTTTCACTCGCTTGCATGTTATTCGATCTTGATGGAACGCTTCTAGACACCGCCCCCGATTTAATTTCCTCACTCAATTATGCCCTGAAAGCCGAAGGCCTTCAGGGGGTTTCAACGGACCACATAAAACCATATGTTTCCAATGGTGCCGCGGTCATGATAAAACACAGTACTGCTAAGACGATCACGTCCAGCCAACACAATAAACTCTTAGAATTAATGCTTGATCACTATGAGCAAAACATCGCCATCAAAACTGACTATTTTCAAGGTATTCCAGCGATCTTAAAAAAGCTTGAAGAGAAACAAATAAAGTGGGGTATTGTGACTAATAAACGCTCACGTTTCACCACCCCTTTAATTTCATCCTTTGGCTTAGAACACCGGGCTAACTGTATTATTTCTGGTGATAGCACACCGCATCCAAAACCTAACCCTTTACCACTGTTAGCGGCTTGCAAACAAAGCAATGTTATCCCGGAAAATTGTATTTATATTGGTGATGCCTGTCATGATATTGAAGCCGGTAAACAAGCCCATATGAAAACCATTGTAGCCACCTACGGTTATCTTAAAACCGATGACCAACCCGACACGTGGGGAGCTGATGCACTGATAGATCACCCACAAGAATTAGCTTTCTGGATTAATTAAGAGTCACCATGCCACTGTATAACCAAACATTTTTAGTCACCGGTGCAGGCGGTGGTTTAGGCCGTATTGCTGCTCTTGCGCTGGCCCAACAACGGGCTCAGGTTATTTTACTCGATAACAATATTGAAAAACTTGAATCTATTTATGATGCTATTATCGAAACAACCGAAACAGAACCTGCTATTTACCCCTTTGACCTAGTCGGTGCCACTGAACAAGATTTTAATGAGCTGGCTGACACCGTTGAAAGGAAATACAGGAGCCTGAATGGATTAGTACACTCGGCGACCGAAAAACCTACACTGGGCCCTCTTAGCAGCATTTCAACGCAGGCCTTTGAGCACAGCTTAAGCCTAAACCTTAATGCTCCTTTTCTATTAACAAAGGTTTTAGTGCCTTTACTTGAAAAAAACACCCATGCCGCAATTGTTTTCACCTCTGATTCAACAGCCAGAAAAGGTACCGCTTATTCATCAGCCTACGGCGTTGCTAAAATAGCCGTCGAAGGTTTCGCCTTAATAATTGCCGATGAACTTGAATCTGCGGGTAAAATACGTGTCAATATTTTAGTACCCGGAAAAGTTGATACCCCAGTCAGAAATCATCTGTTTCCGGGCGAAAACAAATCTTCTTTGGCCAAAGCTGAATCATTAACGCCCATCTATCAATACTTATTAGGTTCTGAAAGCATTGGCATCACAGGTCAGGTCATTGAAGCTGAAGTATTTAATTTAACAAACTCATTATAAAACCATGTCAGAAAACGAAAGCATCATCTTAACCCGCGATGTCAATGTTGTGATTATCCCAGATGGTCACCATGACACCTTAAAAAAAGGTGAAACCGTTTCTATCCATCAAGCATTAGGTAACAATTACACGGTTATTACTGAATACGGTAATATGGTTCGTATCTCAAGTAATGATGCTGACGCCTTGAGAAAAGAAGCTCATTCATTAAAAACATTAGTGACGGAGACCGATCCTGAGGCCGTTGAAAAGAACTGCTGGGAAGTCATGCGCACCGTTTATGACCCGGAAATACCCGTGAATATTGTCGAACTTGGCTTAGTGTACCGCTGTAAAGTAACCGCTGTCAGTGAAGCGTCAAATGATGTCCATGTCGAAATGACATTAACCGCTCCGGGCTGTGGTATGGGCCCGGTTATTCAAAGTGATGTAGAAAAATGTATTCGCGCCTTACCCGGTATCGAAAAAGTCAATGTTGAAGTGGTTTTAGATCCACCCTGGTCCCAAGAAATGATGACTGAAGTAGCCAAAATTCAACTCGGATTAATTTAAATAACCTGATATTTCTCACCGGACTTGAAGCCGGTAAGAATATTCCTTAATTAACCAACCGCCCTTTCTTAAAAGTCTTCGTGCTGATCAGGATACCCGCTGCATCCCATTGCCTTTCAACACCCTCTTTCAAACCATTCTTATAATTAACTTCTAGTTTTTTTTGCCCGTTAGGATACCAATAAACGACCGGACCTGACTCAAGCCCCATAACATAATTCACATCAGATAATTTTCGTCCCTGATCATCCCACTCGATATACACGCCATGCTGTTTGCCTGACTTATGACTGCCTTCCCATTCTTTTTGACCATTTTCATACCAGCCTATCCACAGGCCTTCTTGTTGATTATTAACAGATTGACCTTCTGACTTCTTTTGACCGCTCTCATACCACATGGTCATGATTCCATTCATCACACCGTCTTTAATGTAATTCTGTAATTTTTTTTGCTTATTAACATAGTGTTGCACATAAAAACCCGTATAAGGGTTATCATCCCCCTGTGCGTATTTCAGGCCCTCTTTATCAATCAATGAAGATTCTTCACGTTCCTGAGAGCACGCCAAAAGACTCAAACTCAATAACACACACACTATTCTACAAACACCTTTCATTTATAACACCTTCGAAACTTTCAATTATTAGACAATCAACAAACGCCCACAAAACTCAAACTCGTTATGACCGTGGCCGGACTTTGGATCTTGTTGATTTTTTATTCAGATCAACCCTGTTTTGTTGTTTAAGACTGACATGGTCAAACAACACTTGTAATTCTTTATCATTAAGTTCATAAAACAATCGTGCTTTTAATTTCTCCGGCAAATATACCGGCCCATAGCGGACCCGCATGAGTCGGTTCACCACTAATTCCTGGGACTCCCATAATCGCCGAATTAATCTATTCCTGCCTTCTGTAACCGTTACTTTATACCACGTATTAATACCTTCTCCACCGGCAAAAGTAATACTATCAAAGTGAGCCATACCATCTTCAAGGTCAACACCACTTTTTAATCGCTCAATGATCTCATTGGTTACCTTACCAAAAACCCGCACCGCATATTCTCGAATAATTTCCGTAGAAGGATGCATTAAACGGTGTGCTAATTCCCCATGATTAGTCACCAACAATAATCCTTGTGTATTAATATCAAGCCGACCCACCGTTATCCAACGTCCTACCGCCAACTTAGGTAATTGTGTAAAAATTACCGGTCTCCCCTCAGGGTCACGTCGGGTAACCACTTCGCCGGTAGGCTTGTAATAAATCAAAACCCTCGGTGCCTGTTCAGAAAACTTATCTAAATCAACACGCCGTCCATTAACTTTAACTTGGTCACCCGGTACAATACGATCCCCTAACTTAGAGGGTTTCTCATTAATTCTTATTTTACCCTCTGTAATCCAACGTTCTATTTCACGCCGAGACCCTAATCCTGCACGTGATAACACTTTTTGAATGCGTTCACCTGACTGAAGTTGAGACTTATTCTGTGATGTCTCAGCTGATTTGGACGTAGTCACTGTGTGCTTACTTGATTTTTGTTTTTTCAAAGAACCTACTGCCTTTATTAAATGTTTAAACCATTGGCTAAATCGTTTGTGCTCTCCTGAACATCCATAGTCACGTCCTCTGTTTGCAACTCTTCAGCTAAAATCTTTTTTTCTATTTCTTCATCAAATAAGCGAATATCTTCAATTGACGGCAATTCCTCCAACGACTTTAAATTAAAATAATCAAGAAACTGCTTGGTTGTACCCAAAACTGCCGGGCGGCCCGGGACATCTTTATAAGATAAAACACGAATCCATTCCCGCTCCATCAGCGTTCGTATAATATTAGAACTAACGGAAACCCCTCTAATTTCTTCAATCTCGCCTCGTGTAACCGGTTGACGATAAGCAATAATGGCTAATATTTCTAAAAATGCCCGACTGTATTTAGGCGGCTTTTCTTCAAACAACCGTGAAACCCACGGCGATAATTGCTCACGCACCTGAAAACGATAACCACTCGCAAGCTCTCGTAATTCAATGGAACGGTCCTGATAGTCCTCAATAATAAAATCAATCGCTTCTTGTAAGTCGAGTGTATCCGGTCGCTCTAGTTCTGGAAATACATTGCGAAGTTGGCTTGTGGTTAGCGGTTGTTCCGATGCAAATAAAATCGCCTCAACCTTATATTTTAACAACATATCGCGCCAATTCTTTTCATGAATTAATCCCTCTGACTTGAAACTCTGACTGATTGGCTGATTGGCTGATATCGAGGTAGCCTTCTTTACAGAGCTCGAGGACAGCAATAAAGGAGACAACGACCCCTTGGCGCCCTTCCTCCTTATTGAATAGCTCTGAAAAAACAAGATAATCGAATTCTTTAAGCTTTTCCAAAATGATTGACATTCTTTCACGAATTGACAAGGGCTCCCGCGTAATTTGATGATGAGTAACTTGTTCAGCATGCTGTAAAACATTCTGAAATGCTAATAATAATTCTTTTAAATCCACATCCGGTAATCTTTTTTGAACATCAATCGTTGAACAATCCGGATCAATAACAAACGTATCACGTTCATTACGAGGTAAACGGTCTAGTTCTTCAGCCGCTTTCTTTATCAAATCATATTCCATGAGTTTACGTATCAGATAAGCTCTTGGATCTTCCTCATCGTCCTCTTCTGAAGCATCCTCTTTGGGCAATAACATTCGTGACTTTATTTCAGCAAGTAACGCTGCCATAACTAGATATTCTGATGCCAACTCAAACTTAAAATCAGAAATCATATCGATATAAGCCACATATTGTTGTGTTATTTGGGCGATAGGGATATCAAAAATATCGACATTTTGCCTTTTAATGAGATACAACAATAAGTCTAACGGTCCTTCAAAAGTTTCTAAAACAACCTTAAGACTATCGGGCGGAATATATAAATCTTCAGGTAAACTCTCATAGACCTCCCCCGCCACCACAGCCAATGGTGCAGTTTCTGAATCTTCTGTGATTATTGACATCGATTCCATACTGTCAGTTCAAATGCCGGCAATAGTAAAAAAGAATTGCTGCAAATAATAAAGCGGATACCCTAAAATAACACTCAGGGTATCGGTCACCAACAACAGTAACAGAACAATTAACCCCAGCCCTTCAATACGATTAAAGCGCTCTGCCCACTTAGGGGGTAACAAGCATGCTAAGACACGACTCCCGTCCAAGGGCGGCACTGGAATGAGATTTATCAACGCTAACACCAAATTAATCGAAACCCCCGCAATCCCCATATAAATCAGCGGTGATGAAATAGACTCCACTTCAACCGAAACCCCGATTCGAGCTATCCCCGCCCAAAGTAGTGCCATGAGTACATTGGCTACCGGTCCTGCGACTGCCACCAGAGCCATATCAACGCGTGGATTGGCTAAATTCTTATCATTAACCGGAACCGGTTTGGCCCAACCAAAAATAAAACCGGTAAAAGATAAAATCAAAATCCCTGGAACCAGTACGGTCCCAATCCAATCAATATGTTTAACAGGATTTAAGGTTAAACGCCCCAACATGGAAGCGGTATTATCCCCTCTAAGTTTGGCCACCCAACCGTGCGCAACTTCATGAACGGTTATGGCAAAAACTACCGGAATAACCCACACCACTATCCTCTGAGCTAACGTCAATTCATCCACAGTAACAATTATTATCTAGTCCCCAAAAAAAATCGTTAAAACACACAGATTTTATCCTAAAAAAAACCAACACTAAGAAGTCCCCAACATAGGTGTGACACCCTTCCCTTGGCGAATAATTTCGGGACACCCTTCTGGAAAAGCAATGATGGTCGTTGGCGCATAATCAATAACCCCAGAATCAATCACCAAATCCACTTTTTTCTCCAGACATTCCCTTATCTCTTGCGGATCAGTTATTGATGCCTGATCTCCGGGCAAAATCAATGTCGAACTAAATAAAGGCTCATTAAATTCATTTAATAATCCCTCCGCGACCCGATGATCGGGCAGGCGAACACCAATCGTTTTACGTTTAGCGTGCTGAAGTTGTTTAGGAACTGCTTTGGTCGCCTTCAAAATAAAGGTAAAAGGACCCGGGGTTAACGCCTTAATAAGCCGGAAAGCATCATTGTCCATTTTGCCAAAACCAGCAACTTGCGCTAAATCTTTACACATCAGGGTGAAATTATGTTTATCACTTAATTGCCTTATTGCACAAATTCTATTTAAAGCACTCCGACTCTCTAACTGACACCCTAGTGCATAAGAGGAATCTGTTGGGTAAGCAATCACGCCACCGGATCGAATAATAGCAACCGCACGGTGAATCAATCTTAATTGTGGATTTTCAGAATGAATGGAAAAAAATTGCGCCATAGCGATAGTTTAAAATAGATGTCTCATTTGCCCTAATGATTCCGTCAAAAGACCACTAAAAGTTAATTATCCTTCAATAATTTCTGTGTCATCAACCAAAGAGGGGTCCCATAACTTTTCCAAGGCATAAAAATCACGCGCTTTGGCAGTCATTAAATGAACAATCACATCGCCTAAATCAATCAGCACCCAATCAGAACCGGGTTTACCTTCAACACCCAACGGATTCACACCCGTCTTTTTAACCGACTCACCAATATAATTTGCTAAGGATTGAAGGTGACGCTCCGACGTGCCGGTTGCAACCAACATAAAATCACAAATACTGGTTTTACCTTGAACATCAATCTGTACTATATCAAGTGCTTTTTTTTCATCTAAAACACGGAGAATATCCGTGCGTAATTCTTCAATCTGCATGTAGCATCCTATTTGAGGTTTATCGCGATCGTAACGACATTCATAAAGCGGTTAAATCGCCCTGATAAAGATCATTATCAGCAATGTATTTTATAATGTTATCCGGCAGAAGAAAATCGATACTTTCATGCCGGGCCACCTTTTGTCTGATTTGTGTTGCTGATATGTCCAATTGGATAACAGTCTGGAAGTATAAATGACCCTGATTCAAGCGCGCCAAATCAGTTGATTTATGGGTTAGCTTTGCGAGTAAAAAAGGTTGAAGATTCACGCGTTCAAATTGACTTCCCGGACGCTGCATCACAACAATATGCGCATAATCAAATAACTGTTGCCACTGGAACCAATTTTCAATATCGCCAAAGGCATCGCCACCCATAATCAGCACCAAGGGTTGCTGTAGAAATTGTTTCCGCAGTGACCTTAATGTCTCAATCATATAGGAGGGTTTGTCACGTACCATTTCCCGTGGGTCAATAACAAAACCTGATAGACCTTCCGTTGCTTTCTGCAACATAGAAAACCGCTGCTCCACCGTAGCGCCGGGCTGACCACGATGCACCGGTTGAGCACACGGAACCAGACGCACCTGTTGTAAACCAAGGGTTTCTTTTACTTCTAAAATCGTCCGTAAATGGCCAAAATGTACCGGATCAAAAGTCCCGCCATAAACACCGATCATAGCGTCAGATTTAGGTTCTAATTTGACCATCACCTAAAACAATATATTTTAATGTCGTCAAACCCTCTAGTCCTACTGGACCGCGTGCATGTAACTTATCGGTACTAATGCCAATCTCAGCACCTAAGCCATATTCAAAACCATCCGCAAAACGCGTTGAGGCATTCACCATCACAGAGCTAGAATCAACTTCCCGAAGAAACTGTCTCGCTGAACTATAATTTTCGGTCACAATTGACTCGGTATGTGCGGAACTAAATTGCTCAATATGCGCTATCGCATCATCGATACCAGCCACAATTTTAATCGATAAAATAGGTGCTAAATATTCAGTGCTCCAATCTTCATCAGTCGCACGCAGACAGCCTGGAATTAAAGCACATGATTTTGCACAGCCTCTTAACTCGATACCTTGTTGTAAATATTTGCCACCTAACGGAGGCAAAACAGCTTTAGCAATCCCTTCTGAAACTAACAACGTCTCCATCGCATTACACACGCCATAACGCTGCGCTTTAGAATTAAAAGCAATGTTAATGGCTTTATCCGTATCGGCATCGTCATCAATATAGACATGACAAATACCGTCTAAGTGCTTAATAACTGCAATGCTCGCCTCGCTTGAAATACGCCGAATGAGTCCTTTACCCCCCCGCGGTACAATGACATCGATATAGGAATCCATTGTAATCATTTCACCCACGGCTTCTCGATCAGTTGTTTCCACCACCTGAATAGCCGCAACAGGCAAGCCAACTTCCGCTAACCCTTCCTGTATACACAACGCAATCGCTTGATTAGAGTATATCGCCTCTGAACCACCACGTAAAATTGTCGCATTGCCAGACTTTAAACATAATGCCGCGGCATCTGCTGTTACATTCGGTCGTGACTCATAAATAATACCCACAACGCCGAGTGGAACACGCATTTTACCCACTTGTATACCACTGGGCCGATAATTCAAATCACTGATCTCCCCAACAGGATCAGGTAAACTTGCAACTTGTTCCAAACCTTCTGCCATTGCGGCAATGCGCGCCGGCGTTAACGCTAAGCGATCCAAAAGCGCAGAATCTAAGCCTTGCGCCTGCCCTTTATCCAAATCCTTCTTATTTTCAACAATTAATTGCTCTTGATTATCTCTAATCCGTTGAGCAATCACTTTTAAAGCAGTATTCTTTTTATGACTCTCAACACCTTTTAAAATTCTTGCTGCTGCTTTCGCTTCAACACCAAGACCTTGCATATATTCTTTAATTTTCAAGACACCACTCACTCTTTTTAAATTCTCATTTCAGGCATTATCCTCTAAGCCCCGCTTAAACAATAAACACAGGCTACTTTAGCTGACAATTTTACTAGATATCTGTCATTGAGACTATTAAAGGTGATCTTAATCCATAAAATTAACATCCCCTTTTTAATTTATACTCATGTTTAATGCCTTAGCGCACTAAAAAAACAAGTAAAATGAACGGTATTTTCGCGTTACCTATTCAACTTAAAGATGCCCTTATTCATCCTTCTCAATTTATGTTTAAGTATCTTGGCCCAAAGCCAACATGAATTTCAGACACTCTTTAAACTCGCTGAGTCTGCTTATATCGGCGTGCTTTTTATTTCCATAGCAAGCGTTACAACGGTTATCAAAAAAATACCTGTCGGATTTAAGTTTGATCTATTTTCCTCAGGTACGGTACTGATTTGGTTTTATCGTTGGCATCATTTTTACCGCGATGATGCCCCGATGTTCTACCTTTTTCCCCTCTTCTTTGTTGTTTTAACAGCAACAGTCTCTCTAATGTTTGTCAATCGTCGCCACCTGTTTGATCACGAAACAATCCAAACTGTAAAATATTATTCAGATCGAGACCTTTGCGCGATCAGTTCACATAGCCAGTTAAATTCTGGGACTTCGTTTTTTTGATTCCATTTTGCCCAATAGGGACAATATATCGTCTATATCTACTGAAACACATCTGCTTTCCCCCTTTA